>Ga0116157_10000053_pt1 | contig 125036 bp, 93 predicted proteins | sample AD_UKC048_MetaG_FD_89882 | JGI IMG/M metagenome (GOLD analysis project Ga0116157, IMG submission 89882) | Active sludge microbial communities of municipal wastewater-treating anaerobic digesters from USA - AD_UKC048_MetaG | ecosystem: Engineered > Bioreactor > Anaerobic > Digestate | place... | reverse complement strand
CCCATCTGATGGTAGAGGGGACGTCCAATGGTGTGCGGCGCGCGACAATGCACGGCATCTCACAGAGATGCCCTACAAAATTTGTAGGCCGCCTGTGCCAGGCGGCTCGGCTCAGAGGTTTTGCGACACGCTCGCCTCGCGGGCCGGGCGTTGCGCGGCTGGTGAATCGCGGACGCCGGGGCGGGCGTGGAGGTGATGGTCTCGCGTTTTGAGACACGCTCGCCCCGGCGCCCGCGTCTCAGCGCCGATAGAGTTCTTCACCCGGCCCTAAGCCCCGCCCTTGGCGGGATGGTACGACTGGAGCGGACGAACCCCGTAGCCATTCTTCTTCAACTCGGAGATCCCGTTGGCCGCCGCCCGGGCACCAGCCAGCGTCGTCATCACGGGAACGTTGCGGTATAGCGCCGTGGTCCGGATGCGCACCTCGTCCGAGCGCGCCATCTTGCCCGAAGGGGTGTTGATAACCAAAGCGATCTGGTTGTTGATGAGCATGTCCAAGACGTTCGGGCGCCCCTCCTGCACCTTGAACAGCCTGTTCACCGCAACCCCCGCTTCCTCCAGGGCCGTCCCCGTTCCCGCCGTCGCATACAATTGAAATCCCAGCCGGACAAACTCGCGAGCCACCTCCGCCCCGCCCACTTTGTCCTCATCCCGGACGCTGATGAACACGTTGCCCGAGAGCGGGAGCGGCGGCTGGGACGCCATCTGTGACTTCGCGTAGGCGATGCCCAGGTTCCCGTCGATGCCCATCACCTCACCAGTCGATTTCATCTCGGGCCCCAAAAGGATGTCCACGCCACGGAACCGCGCGAACGGGAACACCGCCTCTTTGACCGAGTAGTGCGACGGGATCACCTCCTCCGTGAAACCCAGATGCCGGAGGTTTTCGCCCGCCATGACCTTCGCCGCCAGCTTCGCCAGTGGAACGCCGATCGCCTTGCTCACGAACGGCACGGTCCGCGAGGCCCGGGGATTGACCTCCAGCACGTAGACCGCGTCCCCCTTCACGGCGAACTGCACGTTCATGAGACCTCGCACCGCGAGCGCCTTTGCCATGGCATGCGTCGCGGTGCGGATCTCGGCCAGGACGGCCGGCTTCAGCGAGAAGCTGGGTATGACACACGCGCTATCCCCGGAGTGCACGCCGGCCTGCTCGATGTGCTGCATGATCGCGCCGATGACAGACACCTCGCCGTCGGCGATGCAGTCCACATCGACCTCGATCGCGTCATCCAAAAACCTATCGATCAGCACGGGGCGCTCCGGCGACGCCTCCACCGCGTAGCGCATGTAGTGCCGCAAATCGGCATCGTTAAAGACGATCTGCATCGCGCGGCCCCCGAGCACAAACGACGGCCGCACCAGGACGGGGTAGCCGATCTTGGCGGCGACGGCCACGGCTTCGTCCTCGTTGGTCGCAGTGTCGTTGGGCGGTTGACGCAGGCCGAGCCTCTTGAGCATCTGCTGAAACAGTTTCCGGTCCTCGGCGATCGCGATGCTCTCCACCGACGTCCCGATGATGCTCACCCCGTTGCGCTCGAGATCGGCCGCGAGGTTGAGTGGCGTCTGGCCGCCAAATTGCACGATGGCCCCCCAGCACGCCTCGCGCTCGTAGATGTGCAGCACATCCTCCAGCGTCAGCGGTTCAAAAAACAGCTTGTCGCTGGTGTCATAGTCAGTCGAGACCGTCTCCGGGTTCGAATTCACCATGATCGTCTCGAACCCGATCTCCTTGAGCGCGAAGGCCGCGTGCACGCAGCAGTAGTCGAACTCGATGCCCTGGCCAATCCGGTTCGGCCCGCCGCCGAGGATCATCACCTTGCGCCTATCCCCACGGCGAATCTCATCGTCCCCTCGATCGTAGGTCGAATAATAATATGGCGTGTACGCCTCGAATTCGGCGGCGCACGTGTCCACCAGCCGAAACGAGGGCACGATCCCCAGTTCCTTCCGCCGCGCCCGCACGTCGCCCTCGGTCACGCCCGAAAACCTGGCCAACTGGCGGTCCGAGAAACCCATGCCCTTGGCCCGCCCCAGCGGCACCGGCTCCAGTGCGGAACGCCCCATCCCTCGCAGCGCGCCCTCCTCTTCCACGATCTCGCGAATGTTCTCCAAAAACCACGGGTCGATGCCGGTCGTCTTCTGAATCTCGCCAGTGGTGAGGCCGGAGCGATAGGCGTGCCGGATGTAGAAAATCCGCTCGGCGCAGGGCATCGCCAGCCGCTTCTGGATCTCCGCCTCCGGGGGAATCTCGTCGCCACCCGCCTTCCCGCCAGACAAACCCCATGCGCCGATCTCCAGCGATCGCAGCGCTTTCTGCAACGACTCCTTGAAGGTGCGCCCGATCGCCATCGCCTCCCCCACGCTCTTCATCGAGCTCGTCAGCGTCGGGTCGGCGCCAGGAAATTTCTCGAAGGTGAACCGCGGCACCTTGGTCACGACGTAATCGATGGTCGGCTCGAAGCAGGCGGGGGTCTCCCGCGTGATGTCATTGCGGATCTCGTCGAGGGTGTAACCCACCGCGAGCTTGGCGGCGATTTTCGCGATCGGGAAACCCGTGGCCTTCGATGCCAGCGCCGAGGAGCGCGAGACCCGCGGATTCATCTCGATGACCACCATGCGGCCCGTGACCGGATCCACGGCGAACTGTATATTCGACCCGCCCGTCTCTACGCCGATCTCGCGGATGACGGCGAAGGACGCATCCCGCATGACCTGATACTCCTTGTCGGTCAGGGTCTGGATCGGCGCCACGGTGATCGAATCGCCCGTGTGGACCCCCATCGGGTCGAGGTTTTCAATCGAGCAGACGACCACGCAGTTGTCGCGGCGGTCGCGCATGACCTCCATCTCGAACTCTTTCCAGCCCACGAGGCACTCCTCGATCAGCACCTCGCTGATCGGCGAGGCAGACAGCCCCGAGACCGCGATCGAGTCGAATTCCTCGCGGTTGTACGCGATTCCGCCGCCGGAGCCCCCCAGCGTGAATGCCGGCCGGATGATCAACGGGTACTGCCCGATCGACCGGGCTACCGCCTGTGCCTCCGCCAGCGAGTGGGCCGTGCCCGAGCGCGGCACATCCAGCCCGATCCGCAGCATGCACTGCTTGAACACCTCGCGGTCCTCGCCCTTTCGGATGGCCTCCAGGTTCGCGCCTATGAACTGGACGCCGTGTCTCGCCAGAATGTCCGTCGACCCCAGCCGCATCGCCGCGTTGAGCGCCGTCTGCCCCCCGAGCGTCGGAAGCAGCGCGTCGGGCTTTTCGCGCTCGATGATTTTCGTTATCGCGTCTGGCGTGATCGGCTCCACGTAGGTCGCGTGCGCGAACTCGGGGTCCGTCATGATCGTGGCCGGATTGCTGTTCACCAGAATGACCCGATAGCCCTCCTCGCGCAGTGCCTTGCATGCCTGCACCCCGGAGTAGTCGAACTCGCAGCCCTGGCCGATCACGATCGGCCCAGACCCGATGACCAGTACTGATTGGATGTCGCTTCGTTTCGGCATCGCCGGCAGACATTGGGTGAGAACGGCCCAACTGCCCAGTCAGAATATTCTCCCTCCTGCCGCCCCCTCAAACCTGTGCCATCAATTCCAGATCGTCTTCAGCGCGGGATCATGGCGCGCGCTGAGCGCCATCACCGGATTCAGCCGGAATGCCTCCCGCAGGTATCCCCGCGCAACCTCGACATTCCCATCCTGCGCCTCAAACCGCGCCAGATTGTACTGCAGGAAACCGGAACGCCGAAGCGGCTCCGGGGCCGCCTCGAAAACCTCACGTGCCCCATCGCCCGGACGCGCTTTGCGCAAGGCATAGGCCCAGTGCAGAAAGAACTCGCCCTCCTCCGGATACCGTCTTGCCGCAACAGACGCCAGATTCACGCACGGCAACCAATCACGAAGTCCGTTCAAAGCCCTCAACCGCAGCCGCAGCGCATGCACGTCCAGTTTCCTCTCCGCCCCGATCTCATCCAACTCATCCAGCGCATCCCTCGGCATGCCAAGAGCCAAATATCCCTCCGCAGCAAGAACATGCCGCCGGAACCCCGACCGATCTGCCTCGTCCGCGTCCATGGCAACCTGCCTCCCTACGCATCTCTATTCGCGCTAGAAACATGCCAATTCCAGCCGTGACAAGCATAGCACCGAACACGCCATGTGCCTCCCCCCACAGACTTCCAGATCCCGCAATCCCTTCCCACCAGTCGTCCGCCATGTGCATATCATCGGTCTGTCGTAATCCACAACCGTCGCATTATAAGCATATTACGGTCTTCCGTCGGTCTCTGACGGTCGAAACACCTCGCCTGTGTCACCCTTCTGTGCGCCGGTAGGATAATCCACCGATAGGATCGCTTCCCCAATGCGCTCCGCCAGTGGCGAACTGAACAGAGCCAAGGGTCAACTTGACGCAAATCGCCAGACGCAAAATGACACAGATCCGCGACCGTGGTGGCCCCGGGAATGCCACAGCCCGCTGAAGAGTCGAACCGCCTAACCCGGATATTTCGCAGCCTTCCAGCTGTGAAATTCCGGGCTCTGGGAAAACCGCGCCATGAAAGCCATTTATTGGGAAAGGTCAGGCAAAGACTGGGTTCTTTCGCGGTTGCAGAGTGTGTATCGCGGACCGGTGGCCCAGGACCCTTCAAAATCGCGTTTTTCGGAGCGCGGTTTTCCTCTGAGCCTGCATATCTCACGCGGAAGCGTGAAATATGCAGGCTAAACCCAGCACAACGGACGCGCGCCCCACGCTCCCTCAACCGCGCGACGGCATCGGGCATCTCACTCTCGAGCCCTCACCGATTCCCTCAGCCAAGACAGGTAACGCCCGGCGCCTTCGGCCACCGGCAGGGCCAGGATTTCAGGACATTCGTACGGGTGATTCTCCCTCACCACGCGTTCCACCGATTCCAGCGCACCAGCGACGGTCTTTGCCACCAGCAGAATCTCTGCCGATTGCTCGATGCGCCCCTCCCACCAGTAGAGGCTCTCCACGCCTTGCATGAGATTGACGCAGGCGACCGCCCTCTCCTCCAAAAGCGCCCGGGCCAGCCCGACGCCCGATCCGATGTCCGGCACGCTGATCAAAACGACGCGGATATCTCCAGTGACCTTTTCCATCAACCCAATCTAATCGGCACCCCCGCCCCAGGCAATCACCCCGCCGCGCGGCTTGCAACTTGTCCCCCGCACCCCGACACTCCCGCGATGCCGAAGCTTTGGCAAAGCGGAGTGATCCTGGCGGCGGCGAGTTTTCTCGCGGGGCTCGTCAACTACGCATTCCAGGGGGTCATCGGCCGCCAGTTGCCGCTCGACGAGTATGGGCTCGTCAATGGCACTCTGGGATTCGTGGGAATGTTTGGCCTGCCCCTGGCGGCCATCCGGCAGGCGCTCATACACCACATCGCGCACTTCAGGGCCTCTGGCGATGACGCCCGCCTGCGCGGTCTCTTGCTTGGCAGCCAACGCCTCCTGCTCAGGCTCACGCTGCTCGGATGCGCCCTCGCGCTGCTCCTCATCCAACCCCTGGGATCATTCTTTCATCTTCCGCGGAATTCGCTGGTGACCGTCGCCCTTGCGGTTGTCTTCGCCAATCTCTGGGCCGAGTTCGGCAATGCCGTCTGCACCGGAATGGCGTGGTTCCGGAGCCTCGCCGTCATCGGCCTCGGCGGCGCGCTGATTCGCCTGGCGACGGGCTTTGCCGGCACGCGCATCTGGATCGCCGCCGAGCCGGCCGTCTTCGCGGGCGCCCTCTCGCTCCTGGCATTCGCGCCCCTCCTGATCTGGCGCCGACAGATCGCACCACCCGACTGTCAGCCAATCCGCCCAAGCGGCAGGGAGTTGGCTGCCTACACCCTTGCCTGCGCCGCTTTCGTCCTGGGCCAATACGCCTTCCTGCAAGGCGACCTGCTCGTCGCCCAGCGGCATATCGCCGGGGATGATCTCGGCCGCTACACCGGCGCCGGCCAACTCGGCCGCGCGCTCGTCTACCTCGCCAGCCCCCTCCTGATGGTCCTTTTCCAGTCCCGATCCGCCCACCGGCACCGTGGCGCACTGCGCGATCAGGTCGGTCTCTTGCTCCTGTATGCCGCGGCCCTGGCCGTCGGCGCACTCGGCATCACATGCCTCCGTGGCCCACTGGCCGGCCTCATCTTCGGCCGTGCCGACACCGGCGCCGAGCAGCTCGTCGGTCGCTTCACCGCCACGATGGTCGCCGTTGGTCTGCTTCAGGCCATTGGGACTTGGGCGCTGGCAAGCCGCTGGTTCAAGCTCACCTTCCTTTTCGGCACCCTCGGTGCCATCTATTGGCTGACGCTGCTCTTCGCGGGCCACGACACCGCCAGCCTGCTCCGCACAATGCTCTGGCTGTCTGGCGCCTCGGCGGTCCTCCTCTCGGCCGCATGGCTCTGGTCCAGCCGCAAACCGGGTCTCGCGACCCAGGCCCCAGAGACCCACTGAATTTTTTCCTCCACCCCAAGGGCCCTCCACGCTTCCATCATGCGGGGTTATGCTCTCGGTCGTCATGCCCATCTACAACGAGGGACACCATATCCGCGAGAATATCGCGCGCACCCTCGACGTGCTGCGGGGCATCGGCCCCTTTGAGCTGATTCCCGTAGACGATGGCAGTTCCGATGACTCCCGCGCCCAGCTCGAACGCGCCGCGGCCGAATGGCCGGATGTCCGCCCCGTCAAGCTCGACCACGCGGGCAAAGGCGAGGCCCTGCGCCAAGGCACCCGGGCCGCGCGCGGCGACTGGGTCATCTTCCTGGATGCCGACCTCGAACTCCCACCCGAGCAGATCACTCTCTTTCTTGCCCTGCAGCGCGCCCATGACGCGGATGCCGTCATCGGCAGCAAGCTGCACCCCGACAGCACCGTCAGCTACCCACTCATCCGCAGGATCTACAGCCTCGGCTACTTCGTACTGATAAAGTCGCTCTTTGGACTCCCCATCCGCGATACCCAGACCGGCCTCAAGCTGGTTCGCCGAGATCTCTTGCTTCGCGCCCTCGATCTCACCGAACTCAAGGGTTTCGCCTTCGACCTGGAGCTGCTCGTCCGCCTCGTCAGCCTGGGGGCCAAAATGGCCGAGGCCCCCGTCGTCGTCCGTCACAGGATGAATTTCAGTTCGGTCACGTCCGCCGACGTCGTCAGAATCGCCCGCGACACGTGGCGCGTCTGGCGCAGCCTCCACCGCACCTCCGCCCCCCCGACCTCACGCCCCACCTGACCGCCCGTTATCGGCCTTCTTTCCAAACAGCCTCAGGCACGCAGGCAGGAAATACAGACCGGCCACCAGGCACATCCCGACACCGATGGTCATCAGCAGCCCGAGGCTCGAGATGCCCCGGTAGGATGCCTGGATTAGCGCACCGAACCCGAACATCGTTGTCAGCGCCGACAGCCACACCGACTTCCCCGTGCTCGTCTCGAACAGGGCCCGCGACGAGTCCTCGCGGAAGCGGTCCACCGCGTAAATCCCGTACGCAACGCCAATCCCGATCACCAGTGGCAGCGTGATGATGTTCGCCGGGCTGAAGCGCAGCCCGAGCACGGGCATCAACCCCAGAGTCCACAGAACCCCAAGCCCGAGGGGCAACAGCGTCAAGGCCGCCAGCCGGAGGTTTCGGAAGTGCAGGAGGACCGCCACGCAGATCACGATGATCGCGTACACCGCCGCACGCTCGAAGGAACCCTTGAGCACCTCGATATACTCGAAGTTCTGCACCGGAGTGCCCGTCACGCTCGGATCCACCGACCGGAGATCCCGAACAAACCGCACGTTGGCCGCGCGCTCCCACGCATCCTCTTTCGGGTAGACCTCGATCAGCACCTTCCCGGTCTTGCCCAGATAGCGCCCTTTCAGCTGCGCCGGGATGTCATCGATGCCGATTGGCCTATCCGACTCCTGCGCCGCCAGCCACCGGAGCACCTTCTGCAACGGCCCAAAAATCGCCACCTGGAACGAATTCAGCCTGCGCCCCGCCTCCTCCTGCGAGACGCCCTCGAGGCCTTTGAGCGCCCGCTCCAGCGAAGGTATCAGCGACTTGAAGGTCTCCTCCGCCTCCAGCGCCCGCTTCGATAGCGAACGGAACTTCTTCGCCTGCTCGGCACCCTCGCGGGATTGCTCGAGAAACTTCCTCAGTTCTTCCCTCGATCGCCCCACGTCCACTTGACCCGACACGTCTCCGCCAAAATCCACCGACTTAAGCTTTGCGGTGATGCGCCCAATGATCGGCAGCTTTTTCTCCTGATCTTGCGGTATCAGGTCCGTCAGGCTCGCGATGCCCCGCACGGACGGCATCGCCTTGAGTTTCTCGGCAAGCACCCTCGCAGAATCGATATCCGGGGCCACCACCGCACCAAAAATCACCGAATACGCATCCTTGCTGGCCAACAGCCGATGCTCCACCTGCACCGATTCCAGCCGCGGGTTCTGGAGGTGCATCAGATTATGGTCGAAAGGACTCTCCTTCAGCCTAAGCACGCCGAAGACGGCGAAGACCGAAAGTGCCGCGCCCACCGCGATGACCGCCCAAGGACGATCCTTCATCGGCTCCCGGAGCAGGAAACCCGTCCGCCAATGTGTCGGCGCAGCCGTCGCGGCGACATTCGGCCGATTCCTGTCGCGCAACCAGATAAACGCGGGCAGCACCACCAGATTCGCCGCCATGCACAGGAGCACGCCGGTTCCCGCCATCACGCCGAGTTCCGACAGGCCGACGAAATCGTTGAAGCACATCGTGTAGAATGCCGCCGCCGTCGTCACCGCCCCGGTGAAGACGGCGTTGCCCGTGTGCGCGACCGCCTCCTGGAGTGCCTCCAGCACGTTGCGTCCCGTCGCTATCTCCTCCTCGTAGCGCCCCAAGACCTGAATCCCAAAATCGATCCCCAGCCCCAGGATCATCGCCACGAACGCATTGGATATGATGTTCAGGTGCCCCACCACCAGGGTTCCAACCCCGAAGGTCCACATCGTCGCCATCAGCAGCGTCACAATGGCCAGCATCGGCCGGCTGAATTCCTTGTACGACATCAGGAACAGCGCGGTGATCAACCCCAGGACGATGAATGTCGCCCGGCTGACGCTCGACATGCTGCTCTCCACCTGATCGGCCTCGAGCACCGGCTCGCCGGTCAACCCCAAGAACAGGTCCGGATACGCCACCCGCAGTTCGTCGATCTGTTGCCGTAAGAAACGGATGTTCGTCGCGTGCGGGGAAAGCGCCTCCGCGTCCAGGTCCTTGGGCGTCAGGAGCATCATCATCGTCCGCCCGCCATCGAAGCCAAGGTACTCGTTCTCCGTCTTGACCCGTTCCAGGTCGCCGATCGACCCCTTTCCGCCAAAGAGCCCCTCCAGCGACGGCGCTGGGCCCTTCGCCTGCCCGCCCGACTCAAGCTGCGCGGCGAGATTGTCCAGGCTCGCCGCAAACTGCTGCACGAACGGCTTGAACTCGTCCCAGCTCTCTTCCTTGCGCAGGTACTCCTCATCGAACATGGAGTTCGCCTTGGCGAGCATCGCGTTGAGGTTGAACTGCGGCCCACCCGAGCCGCCAAACAGCGACAGAAATCGCCCTATTCCAGATTCGATCTCCAGCAGGTCCTCCACCGGAAGATAAAGAAGGAAGCGCTTCTCCAGTTTCGAAAAATCGATTTTCCAGAACACCGTGGCGAACTTCCCGCTCGCCTCGCACCTGCCCGCCAGATCCTGAAGGCATTTCCGGTTGCGCTCCGCCGGCCCTTGAACGAGCACGACGTAGGGATCCTGCACTTGGAACTCTCGCCGATAGCCCAGGTAGTACTGGTGGAATTTCGCGTCCGGGCGGATCAGCGCGTTGGTGTCAGAAATGTAGCCCAGCCGCGTCGCGGTCAGGTATAGACCCACGCCCGCCGCCACAGCGCTCACCCCGATCACGAGCCACGGCACGCGCGTCACCCACAGGATGATCGCCCTGAGTATCCGGTCCCTGTGCCGTTGCCTCTTCTTGCCAGTCATGAGCACTTTATTTTAGGCATCCGTTGCCAGCGCACAATGGAATTCGTCCCGGCTGCCCAATTCCAACTCCCCTCCACCCCATGCGTGGGTCTTGGCCAGGTCGGCTGCGGCCTGGTTGAAGGTGATTCGGATCGCTCGCTATGCGAACGGGCGCGCAAGGTCTGGCCCGCGTCCCACAAGCAACCCCTCCACGCGGGAAGCCAGCTTGCGGTGAGGGGCGGGCATCGGTGCCGTCGCCAGTTCCCGCGCCGAAACCCAGCGCTCATGCGCCCCCGCCCGGCGGACGGGCCGCAGCCACGCCCGCATCTGCCCGCGAAACCGCGTGAAGGCGAATGCCAGCGAATGCCAAGGCTCGCCCGGGCCAGTTGCGCGGGTTCGCGGGAACTGCCACAGCCCCGGCCAGCGAGGCGCCGCCGGATCACAGCACACCAGCACCCGGCCCCGGCGTATCACGATCTCAACGTCCTCGATCAGAGGCGCAAGCGCCACTCGGCGTACCTTCGCCGGCAGCGAGCCGGGGTCTTCTGCCCTGCAAAAAGTTCGCACCGGGCACAGCAGGCAGGCGGGCTTCGACCTCGCGCACACCAGCGCTCCAAGCTCCATCAGCGACTGGTTGAAATCCCCGGGATGCCTCTCTGGAGTCAACGCTTCCGCCCAAGCCCAAAGCCTCTTCTGTGCCGCGGAGGTGTCCACCGGCGCACGGAAGTTCGCCAGGCGCGCCAGCACCCGCACCACGTTGCCATCCAGCACGGGGAGCCTCATCCCAAACGCGATGCTGCATATCGCCCCGACCGTGTATCGGCCCACCCCGGGAAGCGACAGCACCTTGTAGTAGTCCGCCGGCAACTTGCCGCCGTGCTTGCCGCAGACCTCCTTGGCCGCACGATGCAGATTCCGCGCCCGATGGTAATAGCCCAAGCCCTCCCACGCCTTCAGCACCCCCTCCAGCGGCGCCTCCGCCAATGCCTGCCACGTCGGGAATCGCTTCATCCAACGCCCAAAGTACGGCACCACCGTCGCCGCCTGCGTCTGTTGCAGCATCACCTCCGACACGAACACCGCATACGGATCACGCGTCCGGCGCCACGGAAGATCCCGCGCGTGCGACCGAAACCACTGCAACAGTGCCGCCTGGATCGCCGCGATCTGCCGCGCCGACCACGGCATGCGTCCCTCCTCCTTTTCTGGCATGATCGCCAAACCTGCAAAACGATCGTCCATCTTCAAGAGGAGCCGCGCCACCGGCGCGATGAACTCTTCGCGGCACGCCAGCTTGATCCCGAAAGCGCCCCTCGCCGGGTTCCTCCCCAACATAAGACTGCGTTGCACGCCCATGCGCTCCGTGTATCAAACCCGCCCGGCGGGCCATCGATCGCTCACTCCCTCAGAACCAGGCCCGCGATCGCGCGGGCCGCCTCCTCGTCGGAAAGACTGTCCGTGTTCAGCACCAGATCGTAATCGAGCGGGTTCTCGATGTCCCGATCAAAGTGGGCCATCACGTACCGCCGGCGCGCCCGGTCCGTTTTCTGGACGTGGTTCCGCGCCTCCGCCTCCCCGAAGCCAAGGGCCCGCCTCATGTACACCACCCGCCGATCCAACCCGCCGACAAGGCGCACATGAAGCACCGAGGGCATGCCACACGTTATCCTGTGGCCACCCCGTCCCACGATCACAACCCTCCCCAACGCCGCGAGCCGATATATCGTGTCGGCCGTGTGCTGGAACATCGTCCAGTCGCTCGGGTGAACGCCGAGCAACTCGCAGAGCGCGTCGTCCACCAGACTCGGCACATCCTCCGGCATGAATCGCGCGAGCCGCTGCGGCAGATCGTGATCGGCCAGAATCTGCTTCACCAGATTGTCATCAAAAACCGCCCAAGGCCCGCCGCCGCCCACCGCCGAAAGCCTGTCTGCCAGACAGTGCCCGATCGGAATCGCGCGCGCACCGCAGAGGCGCGACAGGGTGACGGCCGTTCGCCGAAATCGGCGATTCTGTGCCGCGCGCTCGGCGGCGCTCATGCCAAACTGGCTGTTCAGATAGGCATGATACTTTTCCAGTGGCACCACCGCCGCAGTCATCGCCAAGGCAACTTACTCCCCCACTCGCCCGAATGCCAGAGCGAAACGCCGCATCGGCTCACGCCATTTTCACCGATCCCCGGGCACCGCGGCGCATCACTCCCACGCACGCCTCCAGAAACTCCTGGACCGTGAACGGCTTGCTCAGCACCGCTGGCCGCTGTCCCCCGACACCCTCGGGAACCTCCACGTCCCCCGCGTTCCCCGTGACCAATAGGATTCGATCCGCCTCCGGCCGCCGGCTGGCCCTCGCCCACTCCAGCAACTCGACGCCGCTCATGCCCGGCATCCGGACGTCGCAAATCACCAGATCGAAGTCGGTCGCCTCCATCCTCGCCCGCCCCTCTTCCCCCGACGTGGCCATGTCCACCTCGCATGCGAGATGGCTCCTGAGGGCATCGCCAAAGAACGCCGCCCCCTCTTGATCGTCCTCGACCACCAGCACCTTCAACAGTCCGAGTTCCCCGCCCCCGCCATTCCCCTCGCCCTCTATCCGCGTGGTCCCCACCGGTTCCTTCGCGAGCGGCAGCTCGATCAGAAACACGGTGCCACCCGGCCCCGTCCGTTCGACCGAAATTACCCCGTGATGGCGCCGCACGATCCCAAAGCACACCGTCAAACCCAGGCCCGTTCCCTTCTGCGGCCCCTTCGTTGTGAAAAATGGATCGAACACCCTCCCCAGCACATCGTCCGAAATCCCGCACCCCGTGTCCTCGACCCTCACCATCGCGTGCCCTCCCTCAAGGCCCACCGAAATCCCGAGCTGGTGCGCGGCCGACGCCTCCATCGCATCGCATGAGTTGAGCACCAGATTCACGAGCAGCTGATGGATTTGCGCCGCATCACCCAACACCGGCACCCCGCGGTCCGACAGAGAAAGCGTGGTGATCACCCCCGCCTTCTCCAGACGGTAATTCACCATCGCCAGCGCATCCTTGACGACGGCCCGCAGGTCAAAGACGCTCAGCTCATCAAAGCCCGGTTTCGACATCTGCAGCAAGGCCCGCACGATCTTGGCGGCCGCCTGCGCGCTCGCCCCTATCCTCTCGCAATACGATTCGATCAGCTCGGCCGACCCCCCGGAAGCGGCGCGGACCTTCAACAGATCGGCAAAGCCCATGATCGGCAGCAGCTTGTTGTTCAGCTCATGCGCGATGCCGCCGACGAGGGTCTCCATCAGCGCGTGTTTTTCCCGCTGCGCCAGCAGTCGCTCCATGCCGCGCCGCTCGGTCATGTCTTCCAGCGATGCGCACACCCTGCCGGCACCCGGTATCGCGCGCATGTGAACCTCCATGATCCGATCGCCCCGGTCCGGGACCTCTAGCCGGAAATCCCCCTTGATCGGCTCGTGGCCCCCACCCTGGTCAAGCAGGGCCCGGAGCAACCTCAAGAACTCGGTCCTGTCCGGCTCCGGCATCAGTTCTGCCACCCGCCCCCCGCGCCCTCCTCCGGAGACATCCATCCCCAGCAGTGCGCACAAGAGCGTGTTGCCCTCCTCCAGGGCCCCATCCGATGTCAGGACCCCAACCGCGAGCGCCGCGCTCTCGAACAGTGCCGCGTAGCGGCTCCTCGCCAGATTGAGTTGCTCGACCGTCGTGCTGAGATCCGCGTTGATCCGCGCCAACTCCATCCTGTGCCGCCCCAGCGCCTCGAATTGCTGCGCCACCAATTGCCCCTGCGCCCGAATCAGGGCCTCCATCGGAACGAGTCCTGCCAGCGACCCGTCCGCCTCGACCAGGATCACATCGCGATAGAAAGCCTCCCCCTGCCGCGCGACGGCCTTGTCCAGCAACTCGCGCAACGGCGCGTCCACCCCGGCCCACAGGAATTCCTTGATCATGTGATCCCGGATGCGCTGCTTGCCGAATACCGAGTACCCAAACTCGGAGCCCAGCAACCTCGCGAATTGCGTCCGCGAGCACAGCCCCACCACCTGTCCCTCACATACAGCTGCGAGGAAGGGCACGTTCATGCGGTCGAAAGTGGCGCGCGCCACCCGCACTTCCGCGTCGGCCTCCACGCGCCCAGCGTGCGCTATCAGATCCCGGGGCCCGATCCGTCCCCCGCCCGCCGCGGAAAGCGGCCCTATCCACAGCCCGGAATCGCGTGGAGACTGGAGCATCGCCTCCGGCATGGTATAAAGCTCCCACACAACATGCCAGCAGACGTTTTCACCCCGATCGCCTGAAATGTCGCCAGGCACCTCAAAAACCATGAATGATTCAAAACCAGAAAAGCTGCTCCTCTGGGACATCGACGGCACCCTGATCAGCACCGGCCAGGCGGGCGAATTTGCCCTCCAGGATTCCATTCGCGCCACGCTGGGCGCGCACCCGGACCTCTCCGGCATCGAGATCGCAGGCCGCACCGACCGCGCCATTGCCCAGCAGATCCTCCTGAAGTACGGCCAGGAACCCACCATCGCACGCGTCGCCCAATTCCTCGATGGCTATGTCGAAGCCCTCGCCCGCCGCCTCCCCGAAAGACGCCCCTTCGGCTCCATCTATGCCGGCATCATCGACATCCTCGAAAAAGTCCACCGCCGCCCCGACCTCGCCCAAGGGCTCCTCACCGGGAACATCCGCAGAGGCGCGAAACTCAAACTCGAGCACTATGCCGTATTCCACTATTTCGAATTCGGGGCGTTCGCCGACGACGATTACGACCGCAACCGCCTCCCCCCATTCGCCAAGGCCCGCGCCGAAGCCCGATACGATGTCCGCTTTCAGCCCTCCTCCATCTTCGTCATCGGTGATACCCCCCACGACATCGCCTGCGGCAAGGCCATCGGCGCCCGCACGGTCGGCGTCGCCACCGGCCGCTTTTCCGACCAGGACCTCGTCCGCACCGGCGCCGACGCGGTCTTCCCCAACCTCTCGAACACCGGCGCTTTCTTTGACTTCATCGACAACCCCAGGCCCATGGCCACGCGCAGCGAAACGACCTCGCCTGACAAGCGAAACAGAAGAAAGGACCGGCGGACCGGAGAGGAGCGCTGACTGGCTCAAATTCAACGCTGGCTGGGGCGCGGTCCACCCCCAAATGACCGTGGACGTGATTCGCGTGGATCGATGGTCCCTGGCTTGGGATATTGCCAGAAGAGCGGAGGGCACTGGCGGGGTGGTGGGCCCTTGGCCTCACAACTCAATGCGCAGGCCGTCCCAGGCGACGGCAATGCCCCGCGGCAATTCCCGCGCCATGCGCTCGTCATCGACCCTGTGGGTCACGTGCGTGAAAAACGTCCGGGCCGCGCCAACGTCTGCCGCGACCTCCAGCGCCTCGGGGATCGATAGGTGGGTCGGGTGCGGCTCTGGCCGCAGCGCGTCGATCACCAGCAGGTCGGCCCCCCTGGCACGCGCGCGCGCCTCCGGGCTGACCTCGTGGCAATCGGTGAAATACGCGATGCGATTCCCGCTGTGCCGCTCCTCAAAGACCAGCCCCAGCACGTCGATCTCGCCGTGCGGCAGCGGGAAGCTATCCACCCTCCCGCATGGCAGTTCCAGCCTCGGCGGCATCAGCTCCAGCCGGAACGCCGGATAGCCCTTGTATCTCGGCCTGTCCCCTATCGCGTAGGGAAACACCTCTCGCACCCGCCCAACCCCCTCCTCGGATGAATACACGGGCAGCGCCAGCCCGTCCCGCAAGTCGCAAAACCGGCGCAGATCGTCCATGCCGGCGATATGGTCGGAATGCCCGTGCGTCAGTATGAAATAGTCGATCGACGGGATCTGGTTCCATACGCACTGGAGACGAAACTCGGGTGCCGCATCAACCTGGATGCGCGTCTCGCCCATGATGACGTGGATGCTGGTGCGCGTCCTCCAATTCTTGGGATTGGTCAGATCGCACTCGTGCGCGTCGAACGCGATCACCGGAACCCCCTGTGACGTGCCGGTCCCGAGAAAGATCAGTTCCAAGCCGCCTCCCTCGCCCCGGCCTCGCCGCCGCGCTTCAGCTGGAAAAACGCCTGCATCAGCTGTCGGCACTCGCCCTCCAGCACGCCGCCGGTCACATCGGGGTGGTGATTGAATGTGTCCACGGTGTGAAGCGCCACCGCCCCCCCGCAACAGCCCATCTTCGGGTCCGCCATCGCAAAAACCACCCGGGAAAGTCGCGCCATCACCGCCGCGCCAGAGCACATCGGGCAGGGTTCCTTGGTCACGTAGAGTGTCGCGCCCGTCAGTCGCCAGTCGCCCAACGCCTGGGCGGCCTGCGTCACTGCCAGAAGCTCAGCGTGCGCCGTGGGATCCTTCAGCGCGATCGTCTGATTGTGCGCCGCGGCGATCACGGTGCCATCTTTGGCGATCACCGCGCCCACCGGCACCTCGTCGCGCCGCCACGCGTCGATCGCAAGGTTGTACGCCTGCCACATGAAATACGGGTCGTCCCGCTCCAGCTCCGAGGGGAACCGCTTCTCGAAAGGACAATCGTGGCCCGCCATCGCTGCCGGCCCCTCAACCCCCAGCCGCGCCCCCGCGCAGCCGCGCGGCCAACTCCTTCAGATACCCATAGCTGAAAATCCCCGTCGAATGCCCATCGCTGAACTTGAACTGGACCGCGTACCCCCCCACCGCATGCCACCCCACCACCCCAACGCCCGAAAAGTCCTTGCCCGGCGTTCCTCCGTGCACCCGCCCCAGCAGGTCCGGTTCCCCCTTGTTTTCGGCACTGGGCGACGCGGCCCTCAAGAAATCCATGGGGTAATAATCCTCCGTTCCATCCGACCATCGGATGGCCACCTCGCGCGCGATCAGCGCGATATTCTCTGGCACCGGTACCGACATGCGCAGGACCGTACCCCCACATTTCCCTCCGATCAACCGTAACCCCAAAGCCCCCCGGCCCCGCAGCGGCCAAATCTCCCCGTTTACCGGCTTGGTTCTCGCCCCAGAATTGCTACGGTTCCCGCGTGCCAAATACCATGGACATCAACTGGCTCCGCCGCCGCCCGCGCCGCCTCCGCGCCTCCCCCGCGATCCGCGATCTCACGCGGGAAACCCGACTCCACCCCTCGAACCTGATCGCGCCCCTTTTCGTCAAGAACGCCGGCGCCCCGGAGCCAGTGGCGTCCATGCCCGGCGTCCTCCGCCACAACCCGGATGACCTCCTCTCCCATTGCCGCAACCTCGCCGACCTCGGCATCCCCGGCGCCGCTATCTTCCCCTCTATCGACCCGTCGCTGAAAGACGCCGAAGGCTCCGAGGCCCTGAACCCAAAGGGATTGCTCCACGCCACGGTCGCTAAACTCAAGGCAGCCCTCCCAGGTTTCCTGGTTTTCACCGACGTCGCCCTCGACCCCTACACCACGCATGGCCACGACGGAGTCCTCGACCCCGCCGGCCGCGATGTCGATAACGACCGCACGGTGGCCATCCTCGCGCGCATGGCCGTCGCACAGGCCAATGCCGGCGTCGACTTCGTCGCCCCATCCGATATGATGGATGGCCGCGTCGGCGCGATCCGTGAGGCCCTCGATGCGGCTGGCCATCAGCGCACCGGCATCCTCGCCTACTCCGTGAAATTCGCCTCGGCGTTTTACGGCCCGTTCCGCGACGCCGTGGGCAGCAGGGCGGCCGCGGGCACCCACCACCTCGACAAACGCACCTACCAGATGGATCCCGCCAACCCCCGCGAAGCGATGATCGAGGCCCGCCTCGATGAGGAACAGGGCGCCGATATCCTCATGGTCAAACCCGCCGGTCCCTACCTCGACATCATCGCCCGCCTCCGCGAACGCACCGACTTGCCCATCGCCGCCTACCAAGTCTCCGGCGAATTCGCCCAGATCCACGCCGCCGCCAAACTCGGCTGGCTCGACTACGAACGCACCCGCGACGAGTCACTCCTCGCCATCCGCAGGGCCGGCGCCACGATCATACTCACCTACTTTGCCGCCGAAGCCGCCAAGGCCTGCGCCGCCCGGCCGTAGCCCCCGCCCCGCGAGCGGCTCAGAACCGCCCCACGAGCTGGTCGATGAGAAAGTTGCTCTCCCGCATCGCCTGCTCGGAAAATGGCCCAAACCACTCCGCGATCCTCTTGAACTCCGTGCTGAATGCAGCCCTGTCCCCCTTCGCGAGCATCTTGCGGTGCCGGCTCAGCGCGTCCAGGAACTCCAGGAGCAGGGTCCGTCTCTCCGGCGACCCGAAAATGATCTCCCCATAAAGCCCGGGATCCTGGGCAAACAGCCTTCCTATCATGCCCAGTTCAAGCCGGTAGATCGGACTGGACAGCTCGAGGGTCCGCGTGATGTCCACGTTGCGGCGGCACAGGAAATCACCCATCGCAAACGTCGCGAAATGCCGGAGGCACTGGACAATCGCCATGAGCTGGTCGTGCTCCTCCGCCTCCACCGGCAACACGATACAGCCCCACTCGGCCCATTGATCCGCAACCCACTGGCAGGCCTCGTCCCCCCGGCCATGGGTCGCCGCCACCACCTGTTGCTCCATCGTGGAGGTCAGCGGACCAAAAAGAGGGTGAAACCCGATCACGGGACCCGCGTGCGCCGCCAACATGCTTTCGAGCGGGATCCTCTTGATGCTCGTGATATCCGCAAGCACGCATTCCGGAGGCAGATGGGGGCCGAGGTCACCGATGACCTGCGTCGTGAGGTCGATCGGCACACACACCAGCGCCAGATCGATACCCGAACAAAACTCATCAACCTGCTGCCAGTCATCGACATCAAGGACGCGGACCTCATATCCCGCCCCGGTAAACCAGCGCCCCAGATATTGGCCCATCTGCCCGCGCCCACCCACCAGCAGCACCCGCGCCCCCGGCTTCACGCCAGGTCGCACAACCTGGGCCGTCTGGCGCACCCGCGACTGACGGAGAATTGACCGGAAGAGATCCTCCACGTGATCCGGGTCCAGGCCGACGCTCGCCGCCTGCTCGCGCCGCTGGGAGATGAGGTTTTCCTCGCGCGCGGGATGATAGACCGGGAGCCGCTGGATCTTCTTGAGCGCCACGACCTCCTGCACCTTCTTGTGTCTCTGCGCCAGCAATTCCACGATCCGCTCATCGATCGCGTCGATGTCGCACCGCAGTATTTCCAATTCTGCGGGAACGTCAGTTTCCCCCTCAACGGCAACCGTGGCGCCGCGGCTATCTGGTTTCTGCTCGATCACGTGACCCTGCCTGATTATCGCTCCGCCCGCCGACGCACGCCCCTCGGCCCCGCCACGGGTCTACCCCTAATTTGAACCCGAACCGAGTCAATCCGCAACTCCTCGTTTGGGGCCGCCGGGCGCGGGCAGGTTTGCGCCCGCCACGTCCCAATCTGTTCTCCCCCTTGTGCCCCGTGCGCCGGGGACCCAAGCGGCAGCCTACTTCGCCATCTTCGCCTGGCGCGCCTCCCTGAAGCGCCTCGCGTAGTCCATCAGCTGGTCATATTCTTCGTCGGTCAGCCGCGCCTTGTCCTTCCATTTCCAGATCCATCGATTCCAGGTCATTTCTTCAACCCCGGGGCCAAACGCATCGTGGCAGCGCCCGCATTTCTTTTCATACAGCTTCCTGCCAGCCTCCATCTCCGGCGACTCTTTCGCGGGGGCCACCGCCGGAGCCTGCGGCTTTGCCGTGACGCCGAGTCTGTTCCCGCACTCCTTCGCCAAAAGAACTGGCCACTGCGGGTTCGCGAAGAACGCCGGATCCGTGGAATTTTTCCGCAGGCGCATGCGCCCAAATTCCTTGCTGAAGTCCGAACCCGCCACCCCAAGTTGTGGATACAGCTCAACCGCCTTGCGCTGCCAATCCTCGCCGTGTGCCGCGTACGCCAAAACCAGCCAGGCGCCCAGGGCGATTGCCCAAGGCCCCATGAGGCATTCCCGTCGTTTGATCATCTGGGGCCCGGATTTATCAGCTGCCGGCCTCCGAGATCAAGCCCAGGAGATTGCCCCCCTGGATGCACGCCCGATCATCGGCGTTGAGGCACGGGACGTGATCCAACACATCAACCGTCTGGGGAAATGTGACGTGACCGAGGCATGGCGAGAAATCCGAACCCCACAACAGCCGCTTCGCCCCGAATGCCTCCTTCAGCAACGCCACGCACGGCCATGCGGCAGGGTGCGGATAACCATGCGGAGGATCGCTGATGGCATAGAAGCCGCTGAGTTTCACGCGCGTCCCCGGAAATGTGGCCAGGGCCAGCACGCCCGACATCGCCTCGCGTGCGACGTCCCTGGCGGGCGGTTGCGCGAAACGACCGGGCAGTCCCAGATGCGAGGCGATCAACCGAAGATCCGGATGCTTTTCAAGGATGGGCAACCATGCCGACCAATGCTTCCCGCGCGAGTTCACGCTGACCAACCACCTGTTCCGAACCAGCCACTCCCAGATCGCGGCCGGTGCCTCGCCCAATCCTGATTCTTGCGACCCGTCGAATACGTAGAGGCTCAAACCGACAAAGCCCTGCCCGCGCAAGCGCTCCAGCGCCGACAGGTCCGGTGCTTTCAAGAGATCCACAAATGCCACGGGCGCCACCCACTCGTGTTTGGCGGCCAACTTGGCCAAGTGGGCATTGTTCCCCCTGGCCCACGCCTCGCCCTCGTATCCCACGACGAGCGCCCTGGCGACCCGATGCTCCATCGCAAGAGCGGCATACAGGGCCACCTCGTCGATCATCACGCCGGGGCGCGAGGCCAGGGATCCCCCCTGGTATCCCCCATCAAACAGGTGGATGTGCGCGTCGGCCCTGTCAGGCATGATCCAAGGCCTCCCGCAATTCCCTGAGAAATCGCTCGATGTCCGCGGGAGTATTGTAGCCATGTATCGCCACCCGCAATCGACCCGCGTGGCACATCACGTGCACCCCGGCGTCATGTAGCTTCCGGTGAATCCGATCCGCCCGCTCATGCCGGAACGCGATAATGCCCGCCACGTGTCCCGGTTCGTCCGGCGTGAGCAAGTCCACCGGCAGGCGTTTGAGGCCATCGAGACATTCCCGCACCAGCGGTCGCGCGAAGTCATCGATCGCCCGCACGCCAACCGCCCCGATGTAACCGAGCGCCGCGTTGACCGCATAAACGGCCGGGTAATTCGGCATCCCAACGCAGAAACTTGCCGCGCCAGGTTTGGTGACGACCCGCTCGAACCGGTCCGCATCGAATGCGTTCTGGAGGTTGAACCAACCCCCCGCCGGGACTGTCCACTCCTCCGCGCGCGCGGCGGGCACCCCAACCAGCCCACCGCCATGAGTTCCCAATATCCATTTGTGCGTCGAACTCACGATTACGTCCGCCCCCTTCAGATCCAGGGGGATGCGCCCGAGTGCCTGCGTCACATCGACGGCCACCATCGCACCGGAATGCGCGCGCACTGCCTCGGATAGCTCGGGCAGCACAAGCGTGTAGCCGTTGTAGAAGCTGACAATCGAGGCGGATACCAGCCGGGTCCGCGGTCCCAACAATCCCACCAAATCCCCGATGTGCAGGGCCCCGCCCCTGGAACGCCACACCCGGACCTTCGCGGGGCAGTCCGCCTTGAGCCACGGGGTTGCCCCGGCCGGAAAATCGAGGTCGTTGATGATCACCTCGTCGCCCGGCCGCAGCCGCATGGCGAGCGCCACAAGGTTGAATGCTTCCGATGAGCACGAGCAGATGCCAATCTCCTCGGACGTCAGTCCGAACAGATCGGCCGCGCCCCGGCGCACCCCCTGCCACTGCGCCTCGTGCAGCTTCCTGCCATCCATGCCGAGCAGTTTGTCCCAACCGTATTGGCCCAGCGCGTCCAACACCGCACGCGGTGGAATCCCTTCCGCCGCAGTGTTGAGATACACCATGCCCTCCAGCGAAGGGAAATCGCGGCGCCTGGATGCCTTAGTGAGCATGGCGTTCTCCCCCCTGGCCCCGGGCGGCGCGCCCAAGCCGGTCCAGCCACCGCTGCACCTGCATCGCGTCACCATATGCCGCGCCCACCGGCACCGGCTCCAGCCCGCGCACGACGCGACAGAAACATCGCAGCTCTTCCGCCAACATGCCCGAAGGCGCAAGCGGATCGGCGCGTATCTCGAGGGCCATCGGCCACCAGGCGCGTTCGTCCCAGACCTCGATCGGTCGCGGGTTCGGCGTGATCCGCGCCCCCCAGCCCCGCCCAAAAACTTCCAGCCGATCAAAGCCATCGCCAGCCATCCCAGGCGGCGTCAGGAACGACGCCGTGTACGTCGCAATCATGCCATCCGGCCATCCCAATTCCGCCGTCGCCACATCGTGCCCGCCGCCCTCCGCCGCGCGCAGCCGGGCGTGGAAGCTTTCCGGTTCACGTCGCCCCACCAGCGCCAGCGTCGCATAAAGGTCGTGCACCATCGTGAGGTGAAGTGGGCTCTCGCCGGGAAACATGTCCTTCGTCTCGGTCGGCCGATGCCGCACGCAATTCAGATAGGAGATCGGGCCGCGCCGGCGCGCCTCCTCCAGCACCTGCCGAAACTCGCTGTTGAAAAGCAGGATGTGCCCCATCATGAGGTTTGACGAATCCGCGCGCACGAGGGGCCCTAGGCTTTCCGCCTCGGCCAAATCCTCCGAGAGGGGCTTCTCGATCAGCACCGGCAGGCGACGCTCCAAGATCGCGCGCGCCACGAGCACATGCGATGCGGTGGTCGTCGCCACGACCCATGCCTCGGCATCAGATTTCGCCAGCGCCGCGTGCAGATCCGTCCAGACCGGAACGCCCGGCAGCGACTTGCCAATGGCCGCGATGCATTCCTCGCGCCGATCGACAAGCGCGACGACCTGCGCCTCCCCCACTCCCGCGGCCGTCATCGCGTGCAGTCGGCCAAAGCCGCCCAATCCAACGATGCCAAGCCTGACCGGTTCTCGCATGCGCCCATTCATGTTCATCCCTCCGATACTGATCGCATCACTCCCAGATACACGTCCACGGCACGCTGGAGCTGCGCCAGCGCAAGCCATTCGTCGTGCGTGTGGGCCTGGCCGATGCTTCCGGGCCCCAACACCACGGCGGGGATTCCCGCACGCGCGAAGTCGCTGGCGTCCGTCGCGTAACCTGCCCCACAAGGTTCCGGCGCGAGGCCCAGCTCGCCCAGGGCCCCTTTAACCCGTCGGATGAAATCCTGCCCCGCGGCAGGATCCAAAGGCCAGTCGACCATCAGCGTCTCCACATCGACCAACAGTTCCGAATCCTCCCGGCGCAGCTCGCCCAGCAATCGCATGAGGGCCGGCGTCACTCCCGCCACATCCTCCCCAGGCACGACGCGCCGGTCCACGCGGATCTCGCACGATTCCGGGATGATGTTGATCTGCGTGCCGCCCCGGATCACGTTGATGCTGCACTGCGCCTTGCCCGTCAACGGATGCGATGCCGTCAGAGCGGGAATATAGCGCGACTCGATCGCCCCCATGACCCCGCACATCATCCGGATCGCCGAGCGGCCCTTCGATGGATCCGCCGAGTGCGCCGCCACGCCCTTCGTCCGGATCGCCCATCGCACCACACCGTTGTGCGCGACCACCGGGCGCAACTCCGTCGGTTCACCGACGACCGCCCCTCGTGGCCTGAAGCCCACCGACCCCAGCCCGGCGACAAATGACCGGATTCCCGATTTCCCAATCTCTTCATCCAGCGTGTACACGATGGCCACGTTGTTCGGGTGCTCGTCACACTCGGCATAGCATCTGAGCGCCCACAGCATCGCCGCCCCAGACCCCTTCGTATCGCACGCCCCGCGACCGTACAGGCGACCGTCGCGCACCTCCCCGGCGAACGGCTCTACCGTCATGTCAGCCACGCTGACGGTGTCGAGGTGACTCTCGAACAAAATCCACGGCCGATCGGCGCCGCCGCCATATGTCACGAGCAGATTGAACCCGGAGTCATCGACGGGCAACCGGGCGGTCTCAAAACCCATGGCCCGTGCCTGTTCCTCCAGATAACAGGACAACTCGCGCTCGGCGCCCGCGCGCCCCGAGATGTGCCCGTTGACCGTATCGAAGCCAACCATCGCGCGGAGCAGATCGGCGCACGACGGTGGAATCGTCCCCCGCATATCCCCTTCACCTTGCCGAAGACGGAAGCGCCGCGATGCAATCGACCTCGATCAAGATCCCCGGAAGCGCGAAATCCGCACCAACGGTCGTCCTCGCCGGCCGGTGCGATCCGAGCCACTCGGCGTAGCACCCGTTCATCGCGGCAAAATCACGCCCCACGTCCTTGAGGAAAATGCCACATCTAAGGATGCGGTCCCTGGATGTCCCGGCCTCCCCGAGAATCGAGTCGATGTGCGCGAACGCCTGCCTGGCTTGTCCCGTGACCTCGGCCGACACGAGTTCCGCCGAGCCCGGTCGAAACCCCACCTGCCCTGACACGTAGACGATGCCCCCATGGACCACGGCATGTGACAGCGGAATCATCGGAGATGGTCGTATGTATCTCATCGAATCCATAATCGGTGCCTCACTTTCCCGGAGAATTCAGCTCCCATGCGATTGAAGATAATCGCCGTAGCTCGTCAACACCGCCGACAATGCCAGCACGATGAGCCCCGTGACCAGCCAGACCTTGGTCCTGCGGCCCGTGCCCGCCCACTCGCCGAATAGGACGCCCCACAGATTGCTGAAAATGATGATGCAGGCCATGAAGATCGACCAGCTCGTGAAATCGTATCGGCCCATCGTCGTCCGGCCCATGCCGTAAAACAGGAATTGCAGATACCAGATCGCCCCCGCCAAAAAACAGAGGAGATAGTTGGCCGCGGCCGGCGCGCCCGCGCCCCCGCCGAATTGTCCCACCGTGCGGTTTCTCACCCCGAGCGACAGGCACCACGCGCAGTTCGACGTGAATCCGCCGAGCAGGATCACCACGAACATCGGCGCGTTCTGGTATAGCGCCGGCGTCCCCGCCCCAAGCGCTGCTTTCGAGATTGGACCACCATACTCTATCGCAAACGCCATGCACGCGCTCATGATGCCAGACAGCACCGAAAGCCAGACCCCGCGCGTTAGATTGAATTCGCTCACGGCCGCCGCCTTGCGCTCCGCCGACAGCTCTCGGTCCTTCATCACGCCCGCGCGACCGCAGATCGCGATGCCCACGAGCCCCACCACCACGCTCACGAGCGCCACCACCCCCGATGTCCGGCCCAGCATCGGCGCCAGTTCCCCCTTGACCAGCGGCGGCAGGAGCGTCCCCGCCGCGGCACACACGCCCATGGGCAGCGCGAATCCCAGCGACAGCCCCATGTAGCGGATCGCCAGCCCATTCGTCAGGCTGCCGATGCCCCACAGCGCGCCGAACACGTAGCACAGGACCAACGTGCCCATCGAAACGGAGGCCAGGACCCCCCGAAGATCCGGGCACACAAGGCACGCGACCGTCCACGGCCCAACCACCCAGCTCACGACGCCAAACGCCAGCCAGAACGTCTCCCACGCCCATCCGCGCACTCGCTTGAACGGAGTGTAGAAGCTCGCCGCCGCCAATCCGCCCGCGGATATCAGCACCAGCCCAAGAAATGGATCCATCGTCATAAATCGTGTCCCGTCGCAGTCAGAGTCCCTGCTGCCGCCGGAAGGCCGGGATCTGCCGCGCCAAAGTATCGTCGATGAGCTTGATCTTCTCGTCGATGGTGTCCGGCGTGTATATGTAATCCTGCTCCCATTCGTATCCCAGACGGGAGTCGCGCCGAGCGATCTCGCGCGCCGTCACCGCCCGCTCGCGCTCGTCCCCCAACAGCCCCGTCATCCGCACGAGCAGATCTCGTCTCTCCTGCGGGTCCTTGGACCGGGCCAGCGCGAGCCGCATCTCCTCAAACTCGATGATTGCATGCTCGCTCCGCATCATGTGCTGCAGTTGCTCCGCAAGCAGCACCTCGCGATATGCCGACCTGCGCCTGGACTCGGGGGCCCTCAGCGCCGCCTGCCGGTAGACCTTCAGCCCCTCCTCCATGCGATCTGCCGCGAGCGCGAGATACTTCTGGAACACCGGCACCGTGAAAAAACTCGTGTAGGCGGCCGCCCTATCGCGCTGGTTGGTGAAATCGGGCCAAAGGATGAGCCGGGCCGGCACCAGCGGCCAGTAAGGGTTGAGCTGCGACACCCGGCTCCAGATGGCCTGGTCGGTCCACGAGTGCTCCACCGTCATCGCCCGGGGCTTCGGTTTCTCGAAGAAGAGCGGCGCGGCCAGCGCATTGTTGCTCCCCCAGTTCGGCCCGGTGTCCGGATAAACCTGTATCGCCTCGCTGAAGCTCTTCCACGCCGCCAGCGCCAGCTCCTCCTGACCGGGCCCGAACTCGCGCCGGGCGATCTGGCGCAACAGGGCGTCCAGCGGAGGCGCGTCACCCCACGCGCACCATGCCCGGAGTTCGGCCACCCAGTTCGGTTTGAACCCGTAGCTCCAGGTCTCGAGGGTGCCATCGATCCTCCACTCCTCTAGGGCACGGTAGCGCGCGTGCCACTGGTACGGAAATGGCAGATAGGGAAAGGTCCCAAATTGCCAGCTCGCAAAGGTGTCCGCCTTGGAATACACGGCCGGGAATCGACGTTTGCGCGCCTCCGTCAACTGCGCCTGGGTCACCTCGGCCGGTCCAACCTGATTGATGGCGTAGTCCCGAAGCCACCCCTTCTGGCCATCCAGCTCAAATCCCTTCCCATTCTCGAACGTCAGCAGCGGGATCGTGTCTTCCGGGAGCTGCGTCATCACGTAGGCCTTGTTCTCTGTCTGCGTGGGGCGAAAATCGAGATTGTACTCCCAGGGCAGGATCTCGATCGCGGGGTTTATCTTGTGGGCCTCCTCCGCGACGATCCCCACCGCCTTGCACCATTCGCGGACCCACGCCCGAAGATCCTGGGAGCCATGGCCGCCGGCACCAAACCACTTCTTGTAGTAGAACCCCTCGGTCAACAGCACGTAGCCGCGGATCTCGGGGAATTCCGTAACGATATCCCGGACCACCTTGCGCAATTCCTCCACGTTCTCGGGCTCGCCCGTGTAGTGATAGAGAATCGGCGCATAGACATCGACCCCGAACCGGGCGGCACGACGGATCAGGTCCTTCATCGCGCCGGGCTTGTGCGCCTTGATGTCCTCCCAGTACGGCGCCACCCCGGGGCCGTTGTTCGGATTCCGGTAGATCGAGCAATGGATCGCATCGAAGCCATAGAGTGGCAACGTGGCCAAGTAGCGATCGGGCCACTCCATCCACCCAAGACCCGATAGCGGCATGCGGACCCGGAATTTGCTGTGGCGCACGGTGTCCAGGGCCTTCGGCAAGAACGGCGCCTCGCGCAACGAGAACCGCATGATCAGGTTGTAGAGCCCGAAAAGAGCCCCGCGATCATCGTACCCGCAGACCACGATCCGGTCCGGCCCAGCAACGATCCGATAATCCTTCGACGCCTTCAGCGCATCGCCGCACCCGGAGAGGCTCCCGCGCCGTGCGGCGACGATCACGTTCTTCCGAGTCGCCCAATCGCCCAGGTCGCCCGCGCGCTCGATGGCCACGACGACGCCCATGGCCTCCTTCAGGAACCGGAGCAGCTCTTGGGCGGCCGTCTCAAGCGGGGCCGAGGCATCCGACGCCAGCACTATTCTCCAGCCCGCGGGGGCCACCCCCATCTCGTCCGGGTGAACCGCTGTCGCCGGATCGCGGGGCTTTGGGGGCAGGCCCACGGTGTGCTGATGGATGAACTCGAAGGGCTCCTCGACTGGCAGCGCGGCGAGGGCCCGGCCCGTGAATTCGGCCGACGTGGTCCCCGTTTGCGAGAAAACACTCAGGGCCATCAGGAAGGAAAACAGCGTTGCCAGCAGGGGGCGAACGAGATCCATCCCAAAGACTCCATCGTCTATTTTTGAAAACACAATTGTTTTTTTACATTTTCGCAGGCGGCGGTGACGCGAATACCAGCCAGCCCAGATCGGCCGGATTGTCCCGCCCGTACAAGAGGCGAGATGGGCCATCGATGGGATGTGGCGTGATCCACGCGTGAACGGCACCGGGCCGCTCGCGCCCCACCGATGGAATCCGCCGCCGCACATTAATGCGAATCGGCCCCGCGCCCGGACCGCTGAGCCCGAGGGAGGCAAAGGGAATCCGGACCACGGCTTCCCATCGATCCCCGCGGCGCACGGTGGATGCCGACCATTCATAGTCCGCCTCGACGCAGGGCTTGAGTTGGCCGCGCGCACCACCGGCGCCAACCACGAAAATCTCGCAGGGCCAGAGGCGGCGCGGTTCTATGCTGATCTCCACCACGTCCTCCGACCACCGGCCGGTTGTCAGTTTCCGATCCGCCGCCTCGCTCCGGATCAGATCCATCCGCGGTTCGACGCACGTGACCGCAACGTACAGCGCGGCACCGTCGTAGGCCGCCTGCCAAGAGGTCCCGCGACCATCGCCCGTCGGTCGGCCAGCCATGCAGTCGGCCCTCCCCAGCCCCCGCCACGCGTCGGACTCTGTGCCTTCGTCAAGCGCAACAGATTCGCACAGGCGCTCGCAGCGATACGTGGGCCCCCCGGGCCTCTGTCCCGTGTACTCGGAAAACAGTGCCTCGCCCCGGCGAATCTTCTCCTCAACCGCAGGGAATTCGCGCTCTAGGAGAGTCTCCAACTTCCGGCAGCGCCACTCGAGGAGCTGCGGGAAATATTTGTAGCCTTCCGCCTCGGAATGGAAACCGAGGCGCGGGTCTTGGCTTGCGAGCGTTGCAAGGCTCCTGCTCCGCCCGATCTCGGCCCTCACGATATCCCGCAGCAGGCGGAGTTGACCCATCCGGTCACCACTGGTCGCGCGCAACAGTCTCTCCCGGATGGCGTAGAATCTCAGGATTTCAGCCGCGCTCTTGAACTGGATGCCAAGGGCCTCCGCCAGGCCGATGTCGCGCTCCCGGGCGAGATTGCCCGCGAAGGCCGGCCGGATCCCGCGCAGGATCTTCACCCCCGCGCCCCACTCGTTCGCCATCCTCTGGCAGAGGGCCACGGCCTCCTCCAGCGTGTGGGAGTAGCCCAGGCACTCCCCGATCCGATCACCGCTCGGCGGATACTCCAGCTTCCATGTGGGAGATAGCGGGAGATCTCGCGGCTCGAGATAAAGGGGCCATGCCACGCCATCGGTCGCCGGCCCGTAGTACTGAAACAGGTGCGTCAGCGGGTACTCCTCGTACCCCCGACGAAAATGTTCCCATGCAAAAATGGCGTCCGCCGCGTGCTGGCCCCAATCCCGCCGCGCCATCCCGAGCAAGAACTCGTCCTCCCGCTCCGGGAGCGGCACGAACGACAGTTCCCCTGCAGCCTTGTTCATCAGCGAGGGATAGTTGCCGAAGTACCAGCACTGCATCGCCCCGCTGACCCCAAGCTCGTGCATCTGGCGATACTTCCGATACAGCAGCCCCGGCACCGGCACAAACGGTATGCTTGCCACCTCATGCGAACAGCCGACCTGGAGTTTCGCGAACATGCGCGTGCCGCCCGCCGCCGCCCGCCGCGCACACTCGCGGAAGCGATCGCTCGGCCCCACGTACGACAGCCAATAATCCGCCGCGGGCCGCCAGTGGCCCAGCTGCTCCCGCCCCCCGCCCGATTCGAAATTATGCTGAAGGCAGACGCCCGGCGGCACGTGCCCGGCCGCCTCGATCGGCGCATCCGGTCCCCATCCCTCGCCACCCGTGTGGTTCTCGGGCAGATAGGACCATGAGATCAGCTCGGCCGCCGGATTCGCCAAATGCATGCCTCGCTCCATGGCCCGCAACGAATCGCCGAGGACCTCCCAGGGTTCTCGCTTCGCGCATCGCGGGCAATTGTTCTGCCGGATGCCAGCGTTCGGGCACAGGGTCGGCCGCTCGCCGACGCTTATGTTGATCAATCCCCCCAGCCCCGGGACAGCGGAAAACAGGCTCCGCGTCGCCTGTTCGATGTATCGCTGGCCGACCTCCGTGGAGGCGCAGAAGTACACGGTGCTCCCGCTGCGGTGCCCGCCCAATTCGGGCAGCCTGGCCAACACCGGGCTGTCCGCCGGAAGGGCCGCCGGCTCGATGCAAAAAGCATAGACGCGGATGCCGTACCGCCCGCAGCGCCCGACCGTCTCCCTCAGCTTGCGCAGTCTCCTTTCCGCATCCTGCCCGTACTCCGGAATGACTTCGGTGCGGCACATGTCCGCGAATGCGATGGTCAGCCAGATGCCATTGACGCCCTCGTGCGCCAGCCGATTGAGATACTCGTCCGGGTAATAGTTGACGTCATCCAGCAACTCGTCCCGATTCTTTGGCGGTCGCTTGATCGGCCCAAAGAAGCAGCGCGAGATCCGCGTCCGGATGACCGGCCTGCGGGCGATCGTGCCAATCTCAAGAAATGGCCCCTCGGCCCGCAGCATCTCATCCTCGAGAAAGACCAGCCCCCGCCGCACGCCCTCCGGGTCATCCGCGATTAGTCTCGCGCCCCCCCGACCCACCTCAATGCGGTAGCCCTCGGCGATCCCGCCCGCCTCTCCCCGCTCAACCACCAGGGGAAATCCCCCACCCACCGGGACCTCGCCCATCTCGAGGAAACGAAGAAAATCGGCACGTGCGGTCTCCAGGCGTCCCTCCGCATCGGGAAAGCGGAACTCGAGCCTCGCGCCCGATGCCAGCGAAACCTCATTGGTCAAGGGATCACGGCGAGCCCATTTCATGGGACCATGCAAGGGCTCCTGCAACTCCCGCACAAAGGCCCACTCCTGCTCGGGCGGCTGCGGCGGGCGATCATCCGCCGGGGCGGCGCCTGCCGCGGCAAAGCCCAACGCGCAAAACCCAAGTATCCTGACAAAGGCGCCCATGATCCCCACGGCCACCCATCCCCGAAGAATCCAGCCCGGCAACAAGACGGCGTGATCCGGCCTCATCGCGCGCCATTCTCCACGGTTTTGACCCCCGCGCCAGCACCATCCATCAGGAACTGCCAAATACCGCGCCCCACGGGCCAGCCCACCGCCCGAATGGCCATGAGCCGCGCAAGGCTACCCGCCGCGTTCGGCAGCCTTCACTCCACGGTCTCCAGCAGGACGGTGCGCACCAGCCGCCCGCGGATGTTCATCTCCGTGACCGCCACCACATTGCCACCCGTGCGCACCAGCCGCCGCTCCTTCAACATCGCCACCGCTCCCGCGACGGTCACCGCCGGATCCTCGCTGAATGGCATCTGGAAAGGCCGGATGCCCCAGAATAGCGTCAGCTGGTTCAGCAGCCGCGGGTTGTCCGTAAACGCGTACAGGGGTGTGTGCATCGGGCGCAGCCACGCGCAGTTGCGCGCCATCCAGCCCGCGCGCGTGAATACGATAACCGCATCAGCCCTGACCTCCTGCGCCATCACCAGGGCCGACTTCACCATCTTGGCACCCAGCCGATCCATCTTTGCCAGCTCGGCATAATTCGCCCCGCCGCTCCGCTCCACCCGGCGGGCGATCCGATCCATCATCTCCACGCACGCCACCGGGTGGTGGCCCACCGACGTCTCCCCCGAAAGCATGATCGCGTCGGCTTGCTCGAACACCGCGTTGGACACGTCCGTGATCTCGGCCCGCGTCGGGCACGGATTCTGGATCATCGACTCCAGCATGTGCGTCGCGACGATCACCGGCTTGCCCAACACGATGCTCCGCTTGACGATTCGCCGCTGGATGATCGGCAGTTCCTCGAACGGGCACTCGATGCCGAGATCGCCGCGCGCCACCATCACGGCGTCCGCCGCCGCGATGATCTCGTCGAGATTGCGGATCCCCTCCTGATCCTCGAGCTTCGCCACGATCTTCTGCCAGGCCTTCCGATAATCGATGATGCCCCGGAGCTTCATGACGTCCTGCGCCTCCCGCACGAACGACATGGCGATGAAATCCACCCCCAGCTCGATGCCAAGTTCGACGTCCGCTATGTCCTTGTCCGTCAGAGCGGGCAGATTCACCCGCACGCCCGGCAGGTTGATGTGCCTGCGGCTCCCCAGGGTCCCCTCGTTCAAGACCTCGCACACGAGCTGGTTCCGCTTCTTCTCCAGCACGTGCAGGCGTATCGTGCCATTGTCGATGAGCACGGTGTCGCCGATTCTTATGTCATCCACGAGCTGGTCATAGTTCACATCAACGGACCGGACCTCCTCGGACTTCTCGCCGCGCACCGTCAGCGCAATCCTCTGCCCGGGGGCCAGATTTAGCGCCAGCGGCAGCTCGCCGGTCCGAATCGCCGGACCCTGCAGGTCCATCATGATCCCCACCCGCCGGTCGAGCCGCGCGCTGACTTCGCGCACCTTCCCAACCACCCGCCTGACCTGCTCGTGCGTGGCGTGGCTCATGTTGATCCGCGCCATGTCCATCCCGGCCAGAATGAGGCGCTCGATCACCTCGGCCGTATCGGTCGATGGTCCCAGAGTCGCAATGATCTTCGTCCGCCGAATGCCACCCGCAGTCTCGTTTTGCATAAAAACGGGCCACGCTGGCACGCGTCCGAAGGGTTAGCAAGTGCGCCGTTGGCAGCCCATTGAAATGGCGCGAGGGGGAAGTTGCGGATCAGCGCCGCCCCCGGCGCGAGGGGGCGGCACTAGCCAGAATCGTCCACGCGCCCGAATATTCAGGGGAAACCTTCTGGGGGCTGGGCCATTTAGGACTGCGGTGGCAGAGCGCAGCGGCGGCACCGCTTTTGCCTCCGGCGGAGCCGAAGCCGATGGGGCCGGGTCGCTCTTCGCGCGCCGCCAAAGCGGTGACTCCGTCCGGCGGTTGCCGGACTTTGCCACCGCAGTCCAAGACCCTCCCCGCCCAGATCCTGTGTCGAGACACGTGCCGCGCCCACGAACAGCGCTCGAAGTTTCTGGCCAGGAATCTGTCGGACTTGGCAGAGTCCGACAGGCTGCTACGACCGGCGACGCCGCGCCATGACAAGCAGCGCGCCCGCCCCTGCCGCCAACAGCCAGATCGTCGTCGGCTCCGGGATGATCAGGCCCAGCACCTCGTCCTGGCTCAAGGGACGATCCCATACGGCAAGATAGTCGATCGAACCATCAAAGGCCTTCCGTTGGTTGCCAGTCCCCGTGCTGAGTGTCTCGTTCCCGATCAGCGACGTCGGCGCGGAGTTTGTCCAGATCGTGCCATTCAGGTTCGTGGTCAGAAGAGACCCGCCCGCCGGATACAGATAAAAACTGGCGATGTCGCCCGCGCCGCCGCTTTCGATATTCTCTGTCAGGACCACCACCGCGTCATACCAGACGCCTGTCTGCATGACGTAGCCCGAATCAAACGTTGTGAAATTCAGCTGGAACAGCTTCAGGCGCGCTTCGGTCCCGGTGTTCTGGACGCCAAAAAGCCACCCATTTGACGCCCCGAAACCATTCCCATATAGCCACGCCATCTGCGCGCCGCTGTCGTCCGATATGTAGCCATCCCACAGGAAGCGCGTCGCGATCGTCGCGGAACCCTTGACGCTGAAATTGTTCACCGTGAATCCCACGGCGGCGACCGTGTCGGTAAGCCCCGAACTCACCAGACCCGGCTGCAGGCTCAAACCCCGCCCTTCGGTGACGAACGGATCCACCGTCGCCGCACCGCCCGGCCCCACCAGCGGCACCGAGGCCCATGATATGTTCGTGTTGCCCGGGTTCGTCATCGCAGTCGCGCCATGCCCATTGCCGCTGGAATCAACGATCTGATTCGCGTTGGTCACGAAACCGCTCGACGCACCGTCGAACTTCCACAGCGCCGACGCGTTCGTCAGCGCATCACCCCAGCAGGGCACCCCCGCCACCAAGAATAGGGAAGGTATCGCTGTCCGCAGCAACTCCACGTGCTTCAGCCTCATCATCGCCTCGCTGATCCCCAGTCTGACCGACCGGAAGCCCCGCCGTCAAGCGCCATGAGCCCCGACGCCTGCGCGGCACATGGCATGCCCCACTGATGCCGTCCTCGTCTTTTCCTTGGGAAATCGGCTCGCCTGCCCCACACTGATTGACGATGGACGTCTCCGAACTTCGCAAGAACTACACAAAGGGCGGCCTCCGCAGGACCGATCTCGATGACGATCCCCTCCGCCAATTCGAGAAATGGTTCGGTGAGGCCATGGCTTCGGGCATCCCGGAGCCAAACGCCATGTCCCTGGCCACGGCCACCGCGGGCGGCGCCCCTTCCCTGCGCACGGTCCTCCTCAAATCGTACGATGCGCGCGGCCTCGTGTTCTACACGAGTTACGAGAGCCGCAAGGCCCGTGAGATCGCCGAAAACCCCCGCGTCGCCCTGATGTTCCCGTGGGTTACGCTCGAGCGCCAGATCGTCATCACCGGCACCGCGACCAAGATCTCCGCCGCCGAATCGCTCAAGTATTTCGTGTCGCGCCCGCGGGGCAACCAGCTCGGCGCCTGGGTCTCACACCAGAGCCATGTCATCTCCTCGAGGCAGATCCTCCTCGCAAAACTCGACGAGATGAAACGGAAGTTTGCCTCGGGCCAGATCCCCCTGCCCCCCGCGTGGGGCGGATACCGCGTCACCCCTGACCGGATCGAATTCTGGCAGGGCGGCGAGGATCGGCTCCACGATCGTTTCCTCTACGCGCTCCAACCCGACGGCTCCTGGGCCATCGAGCGCCTCGCGCCATAGTGCGGCGAGAGAGAAGTACGCTGCATAACAGGTTTCCTGGGCTCACAGGAAACCCGAGCTCCGCACGGTCATGCCGGGCGCCCCCGCAACCGAACAGGCTTACCGGTGTTCCAAAGTACCATGATCCCCAGATGTGCCCTTTTGTTGCTCGCGTCTGCAACGCTGCTGGCGCCCCTCCAGACACGCGGGCAGGAGCAGCCGATCGATTTCGACAGGGCGAGGCAAATCTTCGAGCGGTCCAGGCGCGGCGAGCAGGTCAGCGACGACGAGCGCGCCTACGTGGAGCGCGCGAAGAAAGCGCGCCGCGAGGCGCGGGGGGGTCAAGCGCAAGGCAGGGGCGACAAGGCACTTCCCCCGGCACCCCCGAAGTGGACTGCGCATCTGACCCCGTTGACCGAGATGGGGACCAGCAAATACAAAGGGGAGGACGGCGGGCTGTACGGCGGCGGTCGGAACGAGCCACCCAAGAGCCATCTCGATGCGGCAATGAGGGAGTCGGTCAAGATCCGGCCCCTCGACAAAGCCGGCAATCCTTCGCGGGAGGGAAAAATCGGGGTGCTGTCGGTCGGCATGTCCAACACCACGCAGGAATACTCGCGCTTCATGGACATGGCCAACCGCGATCCGCAGAAGCCAGCCAATGTCATTCTCGTGGACGGCGCACAGGGCGGGCAGACGGGGACCCGTTGGGCCGATCCCGGCGCCCCGCTCTGGCAGAAGGTGGACGAGCGCATCAAGAGCGCCGGGCTCACCGCGCAGCAGATCCAGGTCGCCTGGATGAAACAGGCCGAGGCCGGGCCCGCCCGCCTGGGAGAGTTCCCCCAACACGCGCGGGCACTCAAGGACAACCTCATCACCGCGCTCGGCCACCTGAAGCAGCGCTTCCCCAATCTCCGCATCGTGTATCTCTCAAGCCGGATCTACGCCGGCTACGCCACGACGGCCCTAAACCCAGAGCCGTATGCCTTCGAGGAGGCGTTCTCGATACGGTGGCTGATCCAAGACCAGATCGGCGGCAAACCAGAACTGAACTATGACGAGGCGCGCGGCCCGGTGAAGTGCCCCCTCCTCCTGTGGGGTCCCTATCTCTGGGCCGACGGCGAGACACCGCGCAAGGCTGACGGGCTGATCTACAAACGCGAGGATCTCTCGGAAAACGACGGCACCCATCCCAGCGAGACGGGCCGCGCCAAGGTCGCCGAACTCCTGCTGAGATTCCTGAAAACCGACGCGACCGCGACGCCGTGGTTCACCCGAGGTTCGTCCTCTTCCCAGGAGAAATAGCATCGCGCGGCCGATTGCGGTCCCCATGAAGACAATTCCCACCCCCCTCGCGTCAGTGCGCCTCGCCATGCTGGGCTGCTTGATCCCGACGGGCCTCAGCCCCGGTAATGCTGAAAGACGCTCGCGAGCAGCAGCAATTCGGGGTGCGCCGCCGACACCTTGGGCAAGATCAGCCGAATGCGGGAGCGATAGGCCGCGAGATTCTCTATGAGGGGCCGGAGGTCGCCCGTCCCATCCCTCTGCAACCTCTTGAGGTCCAGCACGACGCGATTCTTGCTCCGCGCCAGCGAGTCCCGGATCCTCTGACCCAGCCGCTCTGCGGCAGCGGCGGAAAGGGCCCCCTCCAGGCGCATCCAGACTTGCTTCTTCGCGTGCTGCAGCTCGACCTGAAGCGATAGCTCGGGGATCGCCAACTTCTGTTGGAGGTCCTCCCACAGTTCAAACGCGCCCCAGCGTCTTCCGGGTATCCGATAGGTGGTCCGAACCAACTTGGGATCCTGGAACAAGTTCAGCTTCAACGTCAGCCCAGTCCACAATGCCGCGCCCACCGCCAACGCGGATTTGAGACGCTCCGTGGCTGCGGGCGGTCCCAGCTCCGCGTGGATGCGCCGCTCCAGATCCCCGATCCACCGTCGCACCGTCGGATTGGGACCCAGCATGCGGCCCGCCAGAAACACGGGATACGCCACCCGAAGCTCCCGGGCATAGTACTCCGCCTTCTCGCGCAAGATCGGATTCGGCGAATTTCTGAGCTTCAGGTAACCGAGCAGCCGCGCCTCCAGGACGCGGAAGATGCTGGGCCCAAGCCGCTGAAAATCCTGTTCAAAACACCACCTCTGTATGCCCTCGATAGCCTCGGGCGAAAGGGTCGGATGCTTGATCATCGTGGAGAAGCCATCGGCACGGCGGTAGAACAACTCCGGGTCCTTGACGTAGCCGTCTTGCAGCAAGTTATCCTTGATGACGCGCTGATAGAATGGGGTGCCGGGAACCGGACCGTAGATCAGGAATTGCGATAGCGCGGGTTTCAGTTCCATCAGCCCAGCCAACTCCCGCGCGACCACGTCCTGATCCTGATAATCGAATCCCACGATCATCGATGCGAGCACCGTGATGCCGTGCTCCCGGAACTCTGTCATGATCTCCTCGACGGGGCGCCCCTGCTGTTTCGCGTAGCCCGAGCGGGCTCCCTCGTAGCCGATCCAGAATCCATCTATCCCCATCTCCAGAATCTCTTCGACCGTATACTGGCTTATCGCCTTGATGCTCGAAAACGCGAAGATCGAAGGGCTCCGCCCGCCCCGCTTCACGCAGTCCCGAAAATCCATCGCCCGCTTCTTATTGAGCAGGAAATCTTCATCCAGGATCAGGAAGACGAGTCCGGGGTCCATGTCGAGATACCGCTCGATGACGGCGTAGATGTCCTTGCCCTCGGGCAGGAGCCGGATGTGCTTCCGCGAAAAGAAATGTGATGTGCAGCAGAAATCACAACCGTTGGGACAACCCAGCCCCGCAAAGATCTTGCCGGTCCCCGAAACTTTCCACCCGAATATCTTCAGCCAGCTCACCGTCAGCGGATGCCTGTAGGGCATTGGGATCACGCGCTCGCCCAGCAGGCGCCGCATGAACGCCACGCCCTCCTCGCGGCAGATATGGTCCGCATAAGGCGCCAGCACCGCGTCATCCAGCACCGTGCCATAGCCGCCGAGGACAATCTTGCTCTGGGGGGCGTATCGGCGAATCAGGGCGACCGTCTCCTTCATCTTGTGCAACACCGCCATCACGAAGCAAACGCCCACGTAGTCGTATCCCTTCTTCAGCTCGCGGATCAGCTCGGCCTTGGATGGATACTGCAGCACCACCGTCGGGGCCTCCAGATTCTCGGCAATGTAGTCCAGGGAAAACTGGGCATTGACGGTGCGGGGGCTGAAGATCCCCTGCGCCCGCGTCACCTGACGATGGAGCAACTCGTAACCCACCGATGGCGCGTCGCCAGAGGCGGGACCCAGCGGGCGGCAGACGCTTGTTAAAAGAACCTTCTTTGTCGGGGATGTGGTCATGTCGGATTTGCCCTCAAGATGGAATCGCTGCTCGGCGTCCCAAAGGGCGCGCGACCGGACGGTTGCAGCCTGAATGTGCCTAAACAAAACCCAACTGTGCGAAATGTCAAAGACCAATGCGCGTCCCGTTTCTCTGGCCTCATCCGCCGAAGCACCGCCCTCGGAAGTACCGGCTTGCCTCGAGCACCACAAACCGGTATATGGAACCCGTGGGTTCCCCTCTCGATACGGATCTGCCCCGCTTCATCCGGGCCGTGATATGGGGCCCCAGCACCGCCTTGAGCGCGGCGCTGCGGGCCGCAGAATCCCTCGGTGCCCGGGTGGAACACGAGCCGATGCGCTGCCACGGCCGTGCGCACGCGACCACCGCGGTGATCGAATCCCGCATGGCGGGCGCGCTCTGGAGCCGGATGGATGAGATGGGCGCCAACTGTGAGAACGCGCGCTCGAAGGTGCCGGTGCTCGCGCTGCTGCGGCAGGCGATCTTGACCGCCGCGGCCGCCGCTCCAGGATCCAGCGCCGATGCGATCGCGGCGCGGGCCACGGCGGAATTTTCGCGGGCATACCGGATAGACGAGCGGCGCCTGCTCGCGCCGATGAAGACGGTCTTTGACGGCCTGGCCGAAGCGGGACGGTTGGTGCGGTGCCGAAAGGGCTGGGACTGCAACGCCACAACCGACCCCGGCCCCCACCGAAGAGGAAGAGCTGATCGAACCTCGGGAATGTGAACCAATCCCCCCGCGTCCGACCTCTCCCACGAATCGACGCAGTCCGCCCAACCTAGCCCCGATCTCAGTCGCGAGCCACGCGGCGCTCGGAAAGAACCCGAAGAATCAGACACCAAGTCGTAGGAGCCTGCCTGCAGGCGATTCAAATCGCGCGCAAGCGCGCTCCTGTGTTTCCATCTTCTGCCCAGTCAATGCGCCCTTTTTTCTCCTGTCCCAATAGCCTCTCCCGCACGCACTTGGATCGTCAGACGAAACTCAGCCAGGCGCGGCACCTCCGGATTCAATTTGCATAATCCCAGATCACGGTCAATATGCCTTCCAGTTAGACCTCCTAGGCATCTTCAAGACTCGGTTAATCTTCAGTTGAATTTTCATTCAGTGACGATTGCGACCCGAAAATCGGGGACCGTCGAGAAACCTCAGTTCGTCTAAGAATGGAAAGCATCAACAATGAATACAAAAATATACGTGGGCAATCTGGCCTTCTCAGTAACCGAGAGCGATCTTCGTGACCTGTTCTCGAAGCACGGGCCAGTCGGCGAAGTCGCCATCGTCCAGGACCGGGCGACCGGTCAACCGAGGGGCTTCGGGTTCGTCACCATGACCACCGCGGAAGGCTGCAAGGCCGCGATCGCCGCGCTGAATGGAACGGAATTCCAAGGTCGGGCCTTGACCGTTAACGAAGCACGTCCGCGCGAGGAGCGTTCGGGCGGGGGCGGTTCGTTTGGCGGCGGCCGCGGCAATCGTCGCTACTGATCACGCACGGCGCGACACGGCGCACGATCTGCCACGGGCGGATCGGCGCCGTGTCTGGTGCCGGCAAATCAGCCGGCACCAGACAGCGCCGGAGCGGTCCGTCGGGCCACGGCGCATCCGAATCCAGGGACGAAGCGCCATCGTTGGCGATAGCCCTCCCTGCCGAGGTGATTGCCGCATCGGGCCCACTACAAGCGCGAAAGCCAGCGTCGACCTGATCGCAATCTCGACCTCTAACTGCGGCGAATTCGCCCCGTCGTTTCCTTGGATGATCTGGCGGCATGCCGCCAGACCCGTGCCGTCCCCCGCGATTCATAATCGCCTTTGAACACCAGGGCCCTTGGCCCTGGTCCGATCCACCGCAGGCTGCGGCGCATCGACCGTACGGTAACTTCCCCGAGCGTGACAGACAGCCGCATCCCGATGGCGCACCGAAATAGTTGTTGGGGGCAGCGGCCTCCGCGGGCATATTAGTGACAGGGCCTTGGCACGTCACTCGAGAGAGCGCCGGGGGCATTTTCATGGGGCATTCAACCAGAATCAACAAGATCGCCTTTCTCGGGGACTATCTCCCGAGAAAATGTGGCATCGCGACATTCACCAAGGATCTGCGCTGCTCGGTCGCAGAGGCGTTTCCCGGAATACAGTGCCCGGTCGTGCCCGTGAACGACATCTCCGGAGGCTACCCCTATCCGCCAGAGGTGCGCTTCGAGATCGACGAGCAGGATCTGCCATCCTACGGGCGCGCGGCGGACTTCCTCAACATCACCGGCGTGGACGTGGTCTGCGCCCAGCACGAATTCGGGATCTTTGGCGGTCCCTCTGGCGGCCACGTGGTTGCACTGCTCCGAGAGTTGCGGATGCCCATCGTCACGACGCTACACACGATCCTGCGCGACCCAAATCCCGACCAGCGGCGCGTAATGCGCGACCTGATCCGCATTTCCACCCGCCTCGTCGTCATGGGCAAACGCGGGGCCGCCTTCCTCACCGATGTGTATCAGGCGCCGTCGCACAAGATCGACATCATCCCGCATGGCATCCCCGACATGCCGTTCGCCGACCCGAATTACTTCAAGGACGAGTTCGGGGTGGCGGGAAAACAGGTTATTCTCACCTTCGGCCTCCTGTCTCCCAACAAGGGCATCGAGTTCGCGCTGCGCGCGCTGGCCGGGATCATCGGCGCGTTCCCAAACGCCTTCTATATCGTGCTGGGCCAGACGCACCCCAACCTTCTGCGCGAGGAGGGCGAGGCCTATCGCGTCGGTCTGGAACTGCTCGCCAAGGAACTGGGCGTGCACAAGCACGTCGCCTTCTTCAATCGCTTCGTCGAACTCGACGAACTCATGCGGTTCATCGGGGCCGCGGACATCTACCTGACCCCCTACCTCACCGAGGCGCAGATCACGTCCGGGACGCTCGCTTACGCCTTCGGCACGGGAAACGCCGTGGTCTCCACGCCCTACTGGCACGCGGCGGAACTGCTGACGGATGGCCGAGGCAAACTTGTGCCCTTCCGGGATCCCGGCGCGATCGCCGGCGCCACGATGGAGCTGCTCAGCGACGAGCCCCAGCGCCACTCGATGAGAAAGAAGGCATACCAGCTCGGCCGCGGGATGATCTGGTCCCGCGTGGCTACGCAGTACATGGAAGTCTTTGATCGCGCGCGCCAGGACCACAGCTTCATCGGGAGGAGACTGTCGCCCATCAAGTCTCTCGATGAGCAGCCCGGACAACTCCCCGACATCAAGCTCGATCACCTCTTCAGGATGACCGATTCGACGGGGATCTTTCAGCACGCGAGCTTCACGGTCCCCAACTTCGCCGAGGGATATTGCACGGACGACAATGCCCGGGCCCTGGTGCTCGCGGTGATGCTTCAGAAACAGGGATTCGGTTCCCCGCGCCTCGGAGCACTCGCCGCCACGTACGCGGCGTTCCTCAGCCACGCCTTCGATCGCGGGAGCCGGCGCTTCCGCAACTTCATGGGCTTCGACCGCCATTGGCTGGAGGATGTGGGCTCCGAAGATTGCCACGGCCACGCGCTCTGGGCGCTTGGCCTATGTGTTGCCCAGGCGGGCCAGGGCGGCTTCCAGATGATGGCGGCCGACCTGTTCGAACGGGCGCTGCCCCCCGCCGAGGAGTTCACCTCCCCCCGCGCGTGGGCCTTCGCGCTCATCGGCATCGACGAATACCTCAGCCGACTGGGCGGAGACCGGCGCGTCGCCCAGTTTCGGGAATCTCTGACCGACAAGCTCATGCGATGCTACGAGGCTTCAGCGAGCGATGACTGGCGGTGGTTTGAGGACGTGGTCTCTTATGCGAACGCAAAACTCCCCCACGCGCTGATACTCAGCGGACGATGCGCAAAAAACGCCACCATGCTCAAGGTCGGCCTCGACGCCCTTCGCTGGCTGGTCGCGATCCAGACCTCTGTCACCGGCTCGTTCCGGCCCATCGGGTCAAATGGCTTCTATCGTCGCGGGATGGAACGCGCTCTGTTCGACCAGCAGCCGATTGAGGCACAGGCCACGGTGTCTTGCTGTGCCGAGGCCTTCTTGGCCACGGGCGATGCCACTTGGGCCGCCGAGGCCCGGCGCGCCTTCGAATGGTTCCTCGGCAGGAACGACATCGGCCTCGCGCTGTACGATCCCACCACCGGCGGCTGTCGCGACGGACTGCACGTCGATCGCCTAAGTCAGAATCAGGGTGCCGAATCCACGGTGGCGTTCCTCTTGGCACTCGCCGAGATGCGGACGTTGCAAAGCAACCTGTCCTGCCTAAAAGAACCTCCATCCCAGTGAAACGAACGGCACGAACCCGCCCTTGACGGGGGCGCACGGGCAATCCAACTTTGTCCGGAGGGCCGGGAAAGGTTCGCATCCATACGGACACGAACACGCATGCCCCTTGATCGGAAGGAGAAAGGCGTGAGGGTCAGGAATATCAACGGAACCAGCATCAAGACATGCCAATGTGCGAGTTGGCTCGACCACTGGCGAAAATTCAGTGGCCGGGCCATCCCAGCGTACTGCGCGGAGATGCTTTGCACCAACCCCGCAGAGATCGGGGCCCATGTGCAGAAGGACACCGATTCGGACCCCAATTGGTATGTAATTCCCCTCTGCAGCGCCCACGGTGCCAAGATCGGAGAATCCATCTCGCTCCTGGGCACCGTTGTGCTCGTCCCCACGAAAATCTGCGAACACCCCGGACCGCAGCACCCCTAGCAGCACGCCGGACTCTGGGTCGATGCCGGGATTGCCCTATAGGACGGTGCGTCCGCAGTGTTCTGATCGCGCAAGAAGAAGATCATCGGCCATGCGCCGACGGGGCACCGCGAGGAGGCGCACTTCCACCGTGGCTCAATTAACTGATTCCACTCGCGCCGTCGGCAGGCTGGTCCGCCTCTTGCCGTATGCGGTCTACACCGGGGCGACGACAGCCACCTGGGTCCTTGGCTGGGGAAGGGTCCAGTCTGCCTGGCTCATCATCGCGGCAGTCACGTATCTGGCTCTCGTCATCGTCCAATTATCCCTGGATTTCTTTGCGTCCGCCGGTCCCCTTGTCGATGTCCCTTCCGTGCATGATTATTGGAAAGCCGTGCGGTGGACCATCCCCATCACTCTGCTCTGCGCGGCACCAATACCCATCTTGGGGGCCTGCCTGGTCCGCGGCGGTGGCACCTTTGCCAGCGTGTGCCTGGTCGTCGCCAGCCCCGTTGTCGCACGCCTCATGCACGACCGCCACAGACCCCACGCCCCACCCCGCGGAAAAGCGTAGCGGAAAGCTCGGGTAAGCACGGGCGCCCATGGCCACGAAAACCAAGTTATTCAAGGGCGTGCTTGTCGCCGGCGGTCACACCACCGAAACTGAGATGGGTATAGGAACTCTGGCACCATCCACGATCCGACGCCGCATCCCCGGGCACCACCTGCCTCTTCTGGCCTTGTGCACTGCCGTCTTGGTCTCGCGGCCACAAGGACTGGCCGCGAATCGCCCGAACATCCTCTGGCTGATCGCAGAGGACATCGGGCCCGACCTCGCTTGCTACGGAAATCCCGACGCCCGAACCCCGAATCTCGACAGGTTCGCCTCCGAGGGCCGCCTCTATCGGCGCGCCTTCTCGACCGCCCCGGTCTGCTCTCCGTCGCGCTCGGCCTTCTGCACCGGGATGTACCAGATCGCATTCGACGCGCAGCACCACCGCAGCCACCGCGACGACGGTCACCTCTTGCCGCCAGACATCCGGCTCATCGCTGATCGGCTGCGCGATGTCGGCTACTTCACTGCCAACGTCGTCCAACTGCCGCCAGAGGCCGGCTTCCGTGGCACGGGCAAAACCGATTGGAACTTCTGTTACGAGGGGAAGCCCTTCGATTCAAATCGATGGCAGGATCTGGCGGGTCACCAGCCATTCTACGCGCAAATCAACTTCAATGAGACGCACCGCGTCTATAAGAAAGAGAAAGGGAATCCGACCGAGCCCGAAAAGTCACGCTCCCGCCCTATCTGCCCGATGATCCTGTGGCGCGCGAAGACTGGGCGCTGTATCACGACTCGATGATGGCCCTGGATGCCAAGGTGGGCGCCGCCCTGGACCTGCTGCGAGAATCCGGCCTACGGGATAACACCGTGGTGATCTTCTTCGGCGACAACGGCCGCGAGTGTGGTCGCGGTAAATGCTACTCGTACGAACAGGGCTGCCATGTGCCATTGATCATCCGCTGGCCGGCGTTGCTTCCGCCCGGCTCATCGAGCGCCGAACTCGTCCGCCTCTCCAGCCGATGGCCAATCTCGAGCGCACCAACCCTATCTACGCCCTCATGCGCCGCCTCCACGCCGAGCGAAAACTCACGCCAGCACAGGCAAAGTTTATGGCCCCGCGCCGCCCGCACGAAGAGCTCTACGATCTCGAACGGGATCCGTTCGAACTGACGGATATCGCTGGTCAACCGCAGCACCAGGCGACCCTCGCCCGCGTCCGCGCCGCGCTCGAGGCATGGCTCGAGCAAACGCACGACACCGGCCGCATCCCGGAAGACCCCGACGTGCGCAGCAAGATCCTCGACGAGCACGCGAGAAAAATGGAAGGGGCCAAGCCGCAAACGAAACGTTGAGCCCGCCACGCCGCCCGTCGGATCGGCCATGCGCCGCCTGATGTTTCGTCGGCCACGGACTCTGGCCTGCACGCTCCTTCTGTAGCCCGGATATTTCACAGCCTGCCTGCTGTGAACTTTCCGGGCTCCGGGAACTACGGGGCGAAGGTGATCGGGGCAAAACAGCGCGGCAGGTGGAAATTCAGCTCGTCGACAGGCGACCACGACGCCCAGTGCGGGTGGGATGTCTCGTCGCCGCACTTGAACAAATTGGCGCGCCACGTCGCGCCCGGGATCTCACCCAGGTCGCCGATGTGCTTGGCCAGCAGCGCGAACGGAATGGCAAACTCCAACACCCATTCCGTGTCCACCGTGATTTCCGGCTCCACCACGCGCGGCAGGGAGTGATAGATGGCTATCGTTCTGCCATCGTCCCACGGCAGCGGCCGGTACTCCTTGAATCCGGTTGCGGTCCGCTCGTGATCGGTGATGTGATAGAGGAGGAGCGTCCCGCCGCAGTTCATCTCGAAATTCAGATAGCCCCGGCCCGGCTTCGGTTGGACAAAGAATTCCACACAGCTGTCCTTGGACACGTAGCTCTGGTAATCGGTGTGCACGCAGCGCACGTACTTGTCCTGCACCCGGAATATGCCGTACACGCCATCGGCGTTATAGAGCAACCGGGCCTGCACCATGGGACGATGATCACTGCTCTCCGGGCGAAAGCTGGCCACGCCCAGCGTCTCGACCGCACCCCACACAGGCCCATTCCACTTGCCATTGAGTTCTGGCCGTTTGCGAGCTTTTCTGACGGCGTATGTCGGTGGCATGCGTTCTCCCTCACTACCTAACAGTCAACTTGTTCTCAAACCATACCGGGCCGCCCCATTTCCCAGTCACCAGGACATCCACATCGCCATCTGCGTCCAGATCCACTGCGCAGAGCGTCACGCCAGACCCTACCCCCTCATCGAAGGAGATCGGGTACCGGGTCCACTTCGGTTGAGGGCCGCGCTCAAGCCTGTACCAATAGACGCCGAGTTTGCCGAACTCATCGGGGTCTTTGCCATTGTGCGCCATGAAGCGCTTGCCCGTCACAAGATCGGGGGTGCCATCGCCATCGATGTCCGCCAGGGCGAGGCTGTGGGCCTGACTCCAGGTATCGTCAATGACGTGCTGTTTCCAGACGGCGCCTCTTTCATCGCGGATCTGCTCGTACCAGAAGATGCCATACTTGTGGGCGCTGCTGGTTACCACGTCAGGCAGGCTGTCACCGTTCACATCGCACATGAGGATCTGCGGCGTGTGGTCAGCCTTGCCGTCCGGCGCGCCCAGCGCCCAGGGATGTTCGATCCATTGTCCAGAGCGAGGATCCCTGGGTGCCTCAAACCAGGCGTCCGGCCGCAGCACGTCGGGACGCCCATCACCATTGATGTCCCCCGCCCCGCCTCCAAAGTTCATGGGTTTCTCTGAGATGACGTGCTTGATCAGGGTGGGTTTGCCAGAGGCATCCTTCCCGGCCTCGAACCAGGCCGTGGGCTTGGAGTTGGCCAAGACCTCAAGTTTCTTGCCATCGCCATCGATATCCTCGAGTTCCGCGCTCTCGAAGTTGCCGCTGTTATCCACGATCACTTCGGCCCAGTCGCCCTGCGTCCCAAGGCTATTGCGGTGCCAGCGCACGCACTTGCCAAACCACCCAACGGAGACGACGTCCAGTCTGCCGTCGCCGTCCACATCGAGCGGCAGGTTGCTGAAGTCGTCCATGTAACCCTTGCCCGCATCGTCCACCCCCGGTCCGGTCAGTGTCCGGATCTTGATCGGCTTCCAATCGGGCGCGAGATAGAGGTTCGGGCCGGCGACAACATCGGGCTTCTTGTCGTTGTTGAAATCGCCCACGCCGAGGGCCTCGCTGCGATAATCGCCAAGACGGTGCATGACGAATTTGATCGGTGACTGGACCCCGTCCCCAGCGGATGTCAAACAAGGCACCGCCAACATCTGCAGTGCGGCGACCGCCACGCAACGCAATGCTATCCTCATAGTTTCGTCTCCCACTGCATCGCGCGGGGCGATGCCAATTCCACCTTGTCACGAACCAACCTTAGTGTCCCACTTGTGTGAACACGTGGCAGTTTGCCTGGGCCTCCCCCACGGTCAAATCCTGTCTCAGGGGCAGATCGCCGGGCCGTTTCACCACATCACCGCCTTACAAAACCCCTCCGCCGGGAACGACTATCGCGTGGCCAGCGCCACCTCTTTTGGCTAAGAATGGAAGCATGAGTTGCCCCCGTGCGCTGCTCGTGCTGCTGGCCAGCTGGTTCAACGCGTTTCCGCTCCTCTTCGGCGCCGATCAACCCGGCGAGTTTCGGATCACCGAGGACGCCGATCAGATCAATATCGCCAGCGCGACGCTGGAGGCCGCCATTCGGAAGCGCGGCTACGTTTCCGGCGTTTATCGCCAGACGCTTCTGGACAAGAAGACCGGCTTCCGCGATCCCGGATTCGGCCTCGACATAGTGGATTGGCTCATGGAACCCGGCAGCGACGAGACCTACCGAAACAAACTCCCCGACGACCTGAAGTACGTCTTTGGCAATCTCCACCACGGCAACATTCCAAAACGCTCTATCGAAGGCCCGCAGATCTGCACGAAGGCGAAGGAGGTCTCGCCGCTCGTCGTCCGGGGCAAGGACTTCGTGGCGGTGAAGACCAGCTTCCGCTACACGCTCGCCGCGCCGGGCAGGAAGGCCGGTTCGGAATGGGGCCAAACCGTAGTCTTCCCCGTTGGCAAACGCTACTTCATCTCCTGCGACAAGATCACGTCGGTCAACGACAGCGAAGGCCTATTCCTCCGCATCGACATGCCCGGCCACGTCAGGCACAAGCGGGGCGATACCTTCAGCGAGATTTACTTGAGCTACCTGGGCACCCTGAAGCCCGACGAGTTTTTCACGGATTTCCCTCCCGACGAAAAATTTCTCTATCGTCGGGGCGAGAGCAGGGCACCCGCGCGCTTCATTCGCGCGTACCATCTTCGCGATCCTGAAACGGGCAAGGCCGGTCCCTGGCTGGCCGGGATGACCCTCGACCCCGCGATCGTTTCCGAAGCCTGGTGTCACCAGCGCGGCTACATCTGCATGATCGAGGAGTTTGGCGGGCGGCCGGCCAAAGCCGGACAGTCCTTCAGCGCCGCCTTCGTGGTCGGCTATTTTGATTCTATTGCCGAGATGGAAAAGGTCTACGACCTCTATGCTGGCGCCGCCGAACTCACCGCCACCGACGAAGGGTGGAACCTGATCAAGACACGCCGATGACGGCGTCACCGGGGCGCTGATCCGCATCTCGGGGCCCGCAACGTGGCCGGCGGTGCCGAATGCGATTCAATCAGAAACTGAAGCCCATCCCCAGCGTCAGGGAATGCGCGGAGTACTCCGAGCGCGCGATCTCGCCGTGATAGAACAGGGAGGTGGACAGCAGGCGCGACCATTGCACGTGGACCCCGCCGCCCACCGAGAGCGCATCGCGGCCCGTGGAGGTTGACCTCACGTTGAATATCTCCCCCGTGTCTCCGGCAAACGCGGAGTCGATGCTGCGCTCGTCGTCGAGATACTCGTGCTGCCACGCTATCACCGCCTGCGGGCGCACCCGCACGCCGCCGCAAAGAAACTCTGCCGCGGCGTGGAACCCGAGGCGGCTCAGCAGTGAGTCGCTGTCATTGTCCTGGATCTGTAGCGGGGCGAGCGAGCCCGACTCCCGAAACCCGCCGATGCCCACGTATCCGTACTGCACCGCCACCTCGGGACCGAAGGCGAAGGCCCCGGCCCGGAAGTCATACCCCGCCCCGACCAAGGCGTCGAACTCCCCGCCGCACGTCGTGCCGCGCGGCCGCCCCTGCAGTCCCTCCCGACGGGTGTCGTAGCTGTCGTACCCGCCCCCGACGGCCGCGTTCACATAGCAGCCGCGGTCGTACCAGGTGCCATAGATGGTCGCCATGCCACCGTTGACGTCCACCCGCCCACCGCCGTACAGGTCGGCCCGGCTGTCCACGTACCCAAGCGCCAACCCCACCGCAAAATGCTCGCCCAGCCGCCGGTCCCCCCCGATGGTGATCCCACCGGTCTCGATGTCATAGCCGCGCGAGTTTCTGGTGTCGCTGACCCCAACAATCTCGCCGCTCCCCATGGCGTACAGGTTCCAGTCGCACGGCGCCTCCACGACCGACAGCTCGGTCTCCATGCCCTTGCCCTCAACCGATTTCGGATCCAGCGCCCCCGCCGGATCGAGAAGCGACAACTGCCCGAGCCCCAACCAGCCGCCGGCCCGGAGATCGCGGAGCCGCTGCTCCAGATTGCGCGAATGGACCCACATCGACCCGAACGTCAGATCAAACATCGCCCCCAGTTCCTCCGGCGCTATGAGATCAAAATCGTGCGGCAGCGCGTACCCTGGCTCGCCGTTCAGGAACTCGATGAGCTTGCGCGTACCGTGCGAGAATGCGACCGAGTCGAGGGCGTTCGCCACCTGCCTCTGATTGTATGTTTCGGCGAACCAGGCGAAAGAGCCCTGCTGCACCTCGATCACAAAAGCGTTGGCCAAATAGTGCGGCACCAACTTGAGAGCGTACCGGCCTTCGAACGGATCACTGATGGTGTCGAACTGGCCCCCGATGCCGCCCAGAGCCTCCAGCAGCTGGAAGGTCTCCCCCCGGTGCGGGATGGATCCCTGGTACTGCAGCACGTGCAGTGAGCCGTCCAGGGTCATTGCGCCACCGATGTTCTCCACCACATCACAGATGCCCCCAGACTTGATCTCCATCATCAGCGAGCCGGAGTCCAACCCCACGAGATCGCCGGTCATCTGCGTTCGCATGATCAACCCCTCGCCCCCGGGTGACAGCGATCCGCCGTTCATCAGCGCCCCCCCCGGTCCGAGATACAATCGCGCGCCGGTATTGAATATCCCACCCAAGTGATTCAGGAACGTATTGTGCCCGCCGCCGAGATCCAGATTGCCCGACACGGCGCCGAAATTGTCGATGGTCTCGTTGCCGATGCCCGCGATCATGGCGTTGCCGAACACGCCGCCAATCGCCGTGACGCTCCCGTGGTTCAGCACGCTATTGTCCGCGCCGTCGATCAACCGGATGCCAGCACCGCCCTGGGTCCCACCCACGACTGTGCCGTTTGTCCCAACCAAGACGTCGATGTCACCGTTCAAAGGCAGCCCATGGCTCTGCGCCCTGATCCCGTCAGAGTCGAGCCCCGATGCGATTGCGGCGCCATCGATGCCCACGTGGATGTTGCCTGCGGATGCAATCCCGCCCTCGCTCTGCGCGAAGATGCCGTGGGCCGTATCGCCGTAGGTCAAGATGTTCCCGGTGTGTTCGACCGATACCGGGCCACCGGCCCCTGGGCCTCCCGCCGAGCCTGCGAAGTTCAGGAGGGTCGTCCCGCTGAATCCCTCGCCGAGCGCACTGGCGACGCCTCCACCGCCCCCCACGCTCTGCGCGAAAATGCCGTGCGCGCCCGCCCCGTGCGTCACGATGTCCCCGATGCTGTCGACCGTCACCGCACCGCCGTCACCGTTGCCCAACGCACTGTTGGCCAGCGCCACCTCGGCCGCCCCTTCGGCCCCACCGAGCCAGGACGCCGCTCCGCCTCCCCCGCCCACGCTTTGTGCAAAAATTCCAACGGAGCGTTTTCCCTCCGTGGAGATCAGGTCCTGTATCGATATCACGTGCACCGCGCCGCCGCCACCCTGGCCACCCCCGAGTGCGATCCGATTCGTTGTGACACCAACGACGGTCCCGCCCACGTCGATGCCACCAAAGCCACCGCCACCTCCGATGCTCTGCGCCAAGATGCCGGGCGAATCGTCCCCATCGGTACCCACCGATGCGAGGTTGGACACGGTCACGCCCCCGCCATTGCCCGTACCGGAGCCTGTGGCCCCAAAATGCATGCCGACCGGCGCCGGATCCACCGACAGCCCACCCCCGACGCTCACGCCGCCCGCGCCGCCACCTGCGCCAATGCTCTGCGCCAGGATGCCCGGGGAACGCGTCCCGTGGGTAACAACCGCCTCGCCCATGGTCGCTAGGTTGACCTCGCCCCCATTTCCCCCAGCACCCGAACCGCCCAGCACCAGCCCAATCTCCGGGCTGTGCATCAGCGAACCGCCCAGGTGGGTGGCCGCCAAACCGCCGCCACCACCAATGCTCTGCGCCAATATCCCGGCCGAATCGATGCCGAATGTCTCCGTCTCGCCGTCGTTCTGCACGAACACGTTCGCGGCGGCACTCGCGACAGAGCCGCTGGAACCCAGCACCGCACCAAACGCCACGCTCGCCATGTGGACGTCTCCCCCGACGGTGATGCCCCCTAAGCCACCGCCGCCGCCAATGCTCTGGGCCAGTAGCCCCGGCGACACGCCGCCCGTCGTGGAAATCAGACTGCCGAGATTGTAAACCGTCGCAATCGCGCCGTCGCCAGCGGAATCGTGACCACCGAGAACCACACTGATCTCCGAGAGCCCCGTCGCCATTCCGCCGATCTGAATCCCAGACGCACCCCCGCCACCGCCAATGCTCTGGGCCACCAACGCCCCGGCATGTTCACCGTACGTCCCAACTGCAGCGGTGTTAGTAATGGTCACACTCTGCGCGTCGTTCGACAGACCGATGGTGCTTCCCAGAGTCACGGCGAGGGCTCCGTTCGTGTAGGACTCCAGATCTTCTTGGACGGTCACGCCGCCAGATCCGCCACCGCCGCCCACACTCTGCGCCAGAATGCCGTGGGACCTCGCCCCCTCCGTGATGATCACGGCGCCCGTGCTCGTCGCGACGACCACGCCGCCGGCGCCCCCAACGCCGGCGAGACCGACCTCCATCGTGCCCTCCACGCCCACCAGGGCCAAACCGCCCGCAAAACTTGACCCACCCGCGCCTCCGCCACCCCCCACGCTCTGCGCCAAGATCCCGATCGCGTCGTCACCCTCCGTCTCGATTGAACTCGAAGACGTTACCAAGACCGAGCCACCGTCGCCGCCGGCGCCCCCATCGCGCCCGATGCCCATGGTATAATTCCCGACCATGCTAATGCCCTGCCCGTAGGAACCACCACCCGCCCCGCCGCTGCCACCCACGCTCTGCGCCATGATGCCGCCCGACCGATCACCCTCGGTCGTGATCGATGCCCCGGTGCTGATCACGGAGACGTCATCCCCCTGTCCACCCGCATCGGCGAAACCGCCAAAGCTCAACGCGATCCCCCCCACCGCGTCCACTCGCCCCGCCATGCTCCACCCCCCGCTGCCGCCACCACCGCCCACGCTCTGCGCCATGATCCCACTCGCGTCATTGCCCGCGGTCTGAATCGAACCCGACGACATGACCCCCACCGTGCCGCCGTCGCCACCGACACCGCCACCGCCGCCAATACTGATCGACGCACCTCCGACTGCACTCACGCTGCCTTCAAAGGAAAAACCGCCAGACCCGCCGCCTCCGCCCACGCTCTGCGCCATGATCCCGCTCGCGCCATCTCCCGAAGTCTGAATGAAACTTGAGGACGTGACCTCCACCGCGCCGCCGTCGCCACCGGTGCCGCCGTTACCGCCGACACCCAACGAAAACGACGCGCATATGCTCGCGCCCAAACCGATGGAGAACCCACCCGAGCCACCGCCACCGCCCAGGCTCTGCGCCTGAATGCCCGACGACCGATCGCCCACGGTGCCTATCATCCCCCCGGTGTTGAGCACGAATACGTCATCCGCGTAGCCACCTGAACCGCCCGAGCCCCCAAAGCTCGCGCCGATCGAAGCCGAGGTTGCGTCAAATGACCCGGACACGCTGAAACCGCCGTTGCCACCCCCGCCGCCTACGCTCTGGGCATGGATACCCTGCGAATCGTTGCCCCTCGTCTGAACGGTGCTCCGATTGGTCACTGTCACGCTGCCCGCATAGCTGCCCGGACCCCCAGAACCGCCAACACTGACCGACAGCGCCGGGATCTTTTCTCCTCCCGCAACGGCTATCGCCACGCTTCCGCCACCGTCGCCACCACCGCCGCCCACGCTCTGGGCCATCAGTCCGGCCGCATGATTGCCAAACGTCAGGATGCTCGCCCCACTGCTCGTCAGCGAGACATCATCCGCGTGCCCACCTGCGCCGCCATCGCCGCCCAGGCTCACCGCCAGCGCCTTTGTTCCTACGCCAATCGCGATGCTCACACCGCCCGCGCCGCCGCCACCTCCCACGCTCTGTGCAAACAGGGCGTGAGAGTTGTCGTTCGTCGTCTGAACGATGGTGGCACTATCGAGGATCACCTCGCCGGCACTGCCTCCCTGGCCACCATCGGCCCCCAGGCTGAGACCGAGCCCCGGCAGTATGCCGCCCGATGAAAACCCCGCCGAGAAGCAGAATCCACCGTCGCCTCCCCCGCCGCCGACGCTCTGCGCGAAGACACCATATGAGTGGATTCCCCTGGTCTCGATCGACGCGCCCGTGCTGGTGACGTGCACGTTCCCCGCGTCGCCACCGCCAGCGCCGGACACGCTCTGGCTGCCCACGCTGATACTCACACCACTATCGCTAATGGCCAACTGCCCCTTGATGCCCACGCCGCCCGTGCCGCCGCCCCCGCCGATGCTCTGCCCCACGATGGCGTGCGCGTCATCGCCAAGCGTCTGAACCACGCTCGAACTCCTCAGGGTGACGTTACTGCCTCGGCCACCCACGCCCGCATCGCCACCTAACGCCAGCGTGAACGCCTTGCTCTCGAGCGCCAGCGCCCCGGCGATGCTCAATCCGCCATTGCCGCCGCCGCCACCGACGCTCTGGGCCAATATGCCCGCCGAACGGTCGCCCCGCGTTTCGATGTATGCGCCCGTGCTGACGACATCGACCGTGCTCCCATCGCCCCCGCCTCCGCCGTCACCGCCCATATTCAGGCCTCCCGCCAGACCATGGGCCGAACCGGCAAATGCCAGGCTCATTCCGCCCACACCGCCGCCACCACCGATGCTCTGCGCGAGAATGCCATTTGAGTCATCACCCTCTGTCCACAGCATCGAACTGTTCTCGACATGGACGGCGCCTCCATGGCTCGCCGTCCCACCCGAACCGCCGATGGATGCCTCCGCCGACAGCTTGGCGGACAGGGTCAGCGCCCCGCTCAGCCCGCCGGCGCCACCGCCGCCGCCGACGCTCTGCGCCAGCACGCCACTGGACCGATCGCCGAGCGTCCGGATGTCCCCGGCGTTGATCACCGTAACCGCATCGCCGTTTCCGCCGCCGCCCCCTTGGCCACCCAACCCAATGGCCAGAGCACCAGCGCCGCTGCTGAATGCGCCTGCGATGCTGAACCCACCCGAACCGCCGCCCCCTCCCAGGCTCTGTGCCAGAATGCCGTGCGACTCGGGACCGTACGTCGCGATATCGCTCACGTTAGACAAGAAAACCGTACGACCCACCCCGCCAGTTCCCCCTGTACCACCGAGGCCAAACCCCACGCCCAAACCCAGGCTTCCTGCGGCGGATAGACTGAATCCGCCATCACCGCCACCGCCGCCCACACTCTGCGCCAGAATGCCGTAAGAATGTTCGTTCGAGGTTACGATCGTGTCGCCGAGACTCACGACACTGACAGCGTCGCCGCCGCCACCCCCACCGCCTTTGCCACCCATGCCAATCGACGCGTTTGCGGTACCCGCGAGACTAAGCGCGCCGCTGAAACCGCCGGAACCTCCGCCGCCGCCGACGCTCTGGGCCAGGATGCCGTGAGAATTGGTCCCACGTGTGACAATGTCGGCGCCGTTCGTTACCGTAACCGTGGATCCCGAACCACCCCCGCCGCCGCTGCCGCCCATCGCATAAGCGACAGCCCCGACCGCCCCGCCCGCAACCGAGATGCTGAAACCTCCATCCCCTCCGCCCCCACCTACGCTCTGGGCCAAGACGCCGTGGGACCGATGGCCGAATGTTTCTATGTCCCCGGCCGTCGTAAGCGTCACCGCCGCTCCACTGCCACCCCCACCACCGCTGCCACCGAGTCCCAACGCGAACCCCACCGTCTCAAAGCCTACACTCAATGCGATGCCGAATCCGCCCGAGCCACCGCCACCGCCGACACTCTGTGCCACTACGCCATGCGACTCGACCCCCCAGGTCGTTACGGATGCGCCACGGGCGTCCACGTTCACCGCATCGCTGTCGCCACCGCCGCCACCCGTGCCGCCGATCCCGATGGCAAAACTCCCCGGCCCCACCGCACCGGCGAACGCGAACCCGCCGCTCCCGCCTCCCCCGCCAAGACTTTCCGCAAAGATACCGCAGGAACGGTCGCCGAATGTCTCGATTTCGCCGGCAGTGTTCCACACGTTCACACAAGCCCCGGTCCCACCCGCGGCACCAGCGCCACCAATCGCCATGCTGACAAGCGCCCCCACCGCGACGCTATTGCCCCCGCTGCCTCCGCCGCCCCCCACGCTCTGCGCGAATATCCCGCTCGCGTCGTTCTCCCTCGTCGTCAGCGATCCCGAGTTGCTGACGGTCACCGCGTCGGCATTGCCACCCGAACCACCGTTGCCCCCGATCGAGAACCAGCCGATCGTGGAGCCACCGTTGCCGCCACCGCCGCCGATGCTCTGCGCAAAGATCGCCTCTGCCGTGGAATCAATGTCACCGCTGTTGACAACGTTCACCTTTCCCCCGGCGCTGGTCCCACTGCCCTGCCCACCGATCGCGACCAGTCCCGCCGAGTTCCCGCCGTCGCCGCCGCCACCGCCCACGCTGTGCGCGTAGATACCGATGGAATTGCTCCCGAAGGTCTGAAGCCGCCCGCTGTTCGATACCTGCACGTCCCCTCCGTGTCCGCCCGATCCGCTGCCCCCGCCAAACCCCGCAAGCGCCCAGGCACTTCCACCGCTTCCACCACCGCCGCCCACGCTCTGCGCATAGACGGCGTGTGATCGCGCGCCATACGTGGTGACGCCGCCCGTATTCGTGATGGCCACATTCCCCCCGGGGCCGGCGCTCGCGCCACTGCCCCCGAAGGCCACAAACGGGCTTCCCGCGCTGCCGCCCCCACCACCAAAACCGTCCACGCTCTCCCCATAGATGCCATAGGAATCCATGCCGCGAGTGACGATCGTGCCCCCACTCGTGATCGAGACATCGCCGCCACCGGTCGCCTGACCACCGTCACCGGCCGCCGTGCCCGTCCATCCACCATCACCGCCGCCGCCCGCGATCCCACCGACGCTCTTTCCCCAAATGCCGTGGGAGTTGCTGCCCAATGTCGTGATGTCCCATGTCCCGTTGACGTTCACGGATCCGCCGGCGCCTCCGGCCCCACCGTCGTCGGCGCTGTTGAAGGTCGCGCCGTCGCCACCGCCGCCGCCATTGCCCCCCTGGCTGATGGCAAGCACGCCACTCGAAAGCGCGTTGCTCGTCACGATCGTGGCGCCCCCTGCGACAGTAACGTCACCCCCGCTGCCGCCGATGCCCCCCGACTTGGAGTTCCGGCCCCAATCACTGGCGTCACCGCCCTGCCCACCATCACCACCGACGCTTCGCGCCAATATGCCGGGCGAGCCCTCGCCCGCCGTCGTGATCCGACCGTCCGCCGTGACAGAGACATGCCCGCCCGAATTGCCCGCCCCCCCCCATGTCGAACTGTCATCGATGTCGGCGTCGCGACCATCCGCGCCCCGGGCCCCGACGCTCAGCGCGGAGATCCCGGCCGCGTTCGTGCCTCGCGTCACGATCTCGCCGCTCTGCACGATCGTCACCGAGTTGCCGGGACCACCGACCTCGGTCAGCGCCACCAGGCCCGCCACATAGCTGTCGAGGTCAGGAAAACTGTTCGTGCTTGACCCGTACTCCGGAAAACTGCTGCTGATGGGACTCGAGAAGATGACGCCGCCCAGATTGCTCACCACCACCACAAGGCTGGCCGGAATCGTTTTCAGCACACTGGAGGGCGACTCGCCGGTGACGTTATAGCCCAGCGTCACCAGACGGACCTCGCCTGCGGCGAGGTTGTCAAAGTTGGTTCCGAGGGAGAACGTCGCCGCGCCGTTCGCCGCCAGCGTGAACGTGCCGCCTGTGCCAAGAACCACCCCATTGGTGTCGAGAATCTGACCCATGACTGCCGTGCCAAGCGGGTTGGTCGATCCCACGATGTTGCTCACCGAAAACAGAAACCCGACCGAGGAGAAATTGGTCAACTCCGCATAGAGGTTGCCGGGATAGCCGGCAGTTCTGCTTTCGGCCCCGATGCCCGGCGCGTTCGTCCCCACTGTGGTTATATCGCTGTAGCTATCTATCACCACTACGCCGCCGGGATTGTTCGAGGCCCCGGGAATGCTGATCCCAAGAAACGGATCATCTGTACTCGAGCAGGACCCATGGCTCCGCGCCACCATTCCCGTCGCCCCATTGCCCGTCGTCTGAACAACAATATTGGACTGGGGCGTCCCGGCGTTGAGCGCGACGTTGCCCCCGGCCGGATTGAGAAAGTTGATGCCCAGAATCCCCGTGGCGGGCTGGATGGGCTCGCTCAGGCTGTTCACGTTCATCGTGTTGAAACCCGATGTGACGGAAATGCCCTCGCTCTGATCCCCCTGCGCGGTGATGGTTGTGCCATTCGTGATAAGTGGCGTATTCGCCCCGCAGGCCAAACCCGGCATCGCCAATGCCGCCGCCAGAAGCATGCACGCCTTGCTCATATAAACCTACCTGGTTGGATACCCTCGATCGAACCGCGTGGATCGAAAAACACGCCACCCCGAAAAACGTTGTACAACTACTGTGGGCACCCGCTCTGTGCTATAGCTCGCCCTAGGCTGCCCCCCTACAGTGCGCGACGACACCTTCGCGTCCTCCCAGCCCACTGCATACCCCACGGATACATACCCCTCCTTGGGCAACTAGAAGCGAGTGAAATAATATAATTTGTCCCCTCTTAACATCTCTTTCAAATCACTTTCGTTGCTCCCTCCATTAGCCCCTCTAATCCCCTTCCCGCCGGCCCATCGCGCCCGACACCTCCCCGCCCCAAGGCACAATCCCAATCGGAAACTCAGCAGGCTGCTAACGGTGCTTCTCGACTTGTCCGGACAGCAGGCCGCGATACAATGCCAGCCCAAGCGATATCCCACACAAACACCCATGAAATCCATCTCCTCGACTCTCCTGACGTTCCTGTCCATCTGCGCCACCGTCCTCTTTGCCGGGGAGCGCAAGCCCAACGTCGTGCTCTTTGTGGCCGACGACATGGGTTTCGCAGACTGCGGCGCCTATGGCTGCAAGGACATCCCGACACCGAACATCGACGCGCTGGCCAAGAATGGCGTCCGCTTTCTGAATGGCTACACGTCCGGCTGCGTGTGCAGCCCGACGCGCGCCGGCCTGATGACCGGCCGGTATCAACAGCGCTTTGGTTTTGATGCCAACGCGGAAGGCGCACCCGCCCCCGCCGACAAGGCTCCGCGCGCCCTGGACATCCAGCAGGTCACTTTCGCCCAGCGCATGAAGGCGGTCGGATATGCCACCGCCCTTTTTGGAAAATGGCACCTCGGGGCAAACGATGGCTATCTTCCCACGCAACGGGGTTTCGACGAGTTCTACGGCTTCCTGCCCTTCGGTCTGGGGGCGGGGAAGAACGGTCAGCCCGTGCCGATCTACCGCGGCACCGCGATCGTCGAAAACCCGGCCAATCATATGGAGGCATTCTGCAACGAGGCGCTCTCTTTCATCGATCGGCGCAAGGACACCCCCTTCTTCCTATGTCTGCCATTCTCGGCCGTCCACGGGCCCTTCGTCGGTCCCGAACCGTACCTCAGTCGTTTCGATAACCTCGTGCCCACCAACCGCAAGAAGTATGCCGCCGACCTGAGTCAGATGGATGACATCATCGGGCGGGTCATGGCGCGACTGCGCGAGCGCGGCCTCGAAAACGACACGCTGGTCTTCTTCTTCAGCGATAATGGCGGCGCAGGCGGTGCCACGAACAATGGGCCTCTGCGCGGCACGAAATGGTGGGTCTGGGAAGGCGGCATCCACGTGCCTTTCATCGTCCAGTGGAAGGGCCGGATTCCCGCGGGCCGGGAACTGGAACCCCCCGTAATCCAGGTGGACGTCCTGCCAACCTCACTGGCCGCCGCCGGCGCTCAGATCGATCCCGCATGGAAACTCGACGGTGCCAACCTCCTGCCACTGCTGGAGGGCAAGGACACCGCTGCGCCTCATGACGCGCTATACTGGCGCTTCGGCGTCCAATTTGCGGTGCGCCAGGGCGATTGGAAACTCGTCAAGCCCCACATCAATGATGCCCCGAAACTCTTTAACCTCGCCAAGGACATCGGCGAAAGTAATGATCTCGCCGCGACCGAACCGGATCGCCTGAAACAGCTCCAGGCCCTGTGGGATGCCTGGAACGCAAACAATGAGCCCCCGCGCTGGATCGATAAGCGCTGGAACGGCGACGGCCCCGGCGCCCACAAGAAGAACCGGCCCGGCACTGGCAAGGGAAAGAAGAAGGGTGGTTGAGAATCCCGGCCCAGGATCCCCCGCCCCCATTTTTCGAACTAGGTCCCATGCCCCGGCCGCCCGCCCGGCGGCGGACATTCGGGGCACCTTCGGAGAAGAAAATGAGACGTAGGAGCGCGCTTGCGCGCGATCCGAATCGCCTGCAAGCAGGCTGCTACGCTTCGGCATCTGAATTCTCGAGTCAGCCAATAGGGCAACGGCGCAACGCGCCGGAGCATTCAGGGGGAAGCTCCTGCACGTGGCGCAGGCAATCCTGCCTGCTGCGATCGCCACTCGATCATCCACCCTATCCGTGAGTCAATCAGGGCTCCGTCGGGCCTTGGCCGACAGCCTCCTCTGGCGGGCTGATCGCCGCGGGCACCGCGTCACTCTCCGCGCTCCCCGCTTCGCCCTTGCCTTCCGGGCCTCTCGGCTTGGGCCGCCCGCGGCCAACCGCAGCGGGCGCCTTCGGGCGGCGCGCGACCTCCAAACCACGACGGGCAAAATCGATGACGTGGCCCTCGCGCAGCAGCCACAAGAGATCCGCCGCCAACGCAGACTCGCGCTCCGCATCGGTGCCACCCACAGGCGTGGCACGCGAGGCCACGAGGGCCCTCCATTGTTCGGCCCGCGGCGTCGAGGCATGCGCCTCCAGATACTCCAAAATGGCGCTCACGCCATCGGCCACCGGCATGGCTTTTCGGTCCAGGTACCGCGGCTGAGCGATCGAAACATATGTGACATTCTGATGGGCCTTGAAAATCTGGAGCCCTTTTGACCTCAGTTGCTGGCCCAAAGTGTGCGCCAGCGGTAGTGGGAAACCCCTGAGCTCGTCAAGGGCGCGCCTCACCAGCTGGACCGCCGAGGGCGTTGACGCGTTCAGTGCCACGAGTCCCGGCACCATCGCTCGCTCGGCGATGCGCGCGATGCACTTGCCGGCATGATTTTGCAGAAAGTGGCGCTCGACTTCGGCGGTATTCCCCAGTTTCACCGGCTCGGTCCCCTCGGGACACTCCACCGGATAGAATTCTTCCTTGGAACTCTGTTCCTCTTTCCACTTCTGGATAGAGGCCTCGTCCCGGTCCATCCGGATGCGTCCCCGGTACACGTCGAAAGGAACGTTCGCAAATCGTTCGGCGTGGAGCTTTCGGATCTTGGCCTGATAGTCATGGTAGTTCGGCGGCCCCAGCAGCACTCCGCTCATCCCGCAGACCGCGACAAACGGATATGCCCCTTTGGGCGGATCGGTCGCCACCCGTTCCCGGCGATAGAATTTGTCCATGTGGTGCGCCATGACGTGCCCCACGGCCTCGCGCTCGCTGGGCCACACGCTGCCGTCGATTCGCAATTGAAATAGCGCCGTGGCATCCTCAGACACGCGCTTGAACTCCACCCGGTACCGCTCCGCCTTCTCCAGCACGAGCCACGCCAGATCGAACAGCCGATAGGCCTTGGCCCCAGCCTTGATCTGCTTGGCCACCCCTTCCACCCCGCGCGGATCCGGCTTTAATCGCACTTCCCAGCCGACTAGGGACGGCACCGGCCGACTCGCGGGTTCCGGACGACGCTCGCCCTGGCGGCTGTCTCTACGCCCCGGTCGTCTCCCCCCTTCACCGCGTCTTGCCGGCCAATCCTGTCGCGGACCCCGCGGACCCCGCCGCCCTCCACCATGTTCCCGCCGATCGTGTTCCGCATAGTTCTCACCCATGCGAAAAATCCGCTCCGATGTCTCCGACTCCTTGGCCCACACGGGCAGAAAACTTCGTTCCAGATCGGTTTTGATGCTGGCGAGATCAAGCGGCGTCTCCGGCTCATCACTCATGGCGCCGGAATGCTATCACGGCCCCGGCAAAAAGGGAAAACCAACCTCCCGCGATCTCTCCGACCTTGAATGTCCACCGGTCCCGCGCCACGATCTCGCCGCATGATGAGAATACCCCACGCCCTCGTTGCCAGCCTGACCCTCGCCTTCTCAATATTGTCCCTCGGGTTCGCCGCGGAACCCAATACCCTCACGCCTGAAGAAAAAGCCGCCGGATGGACCCTCCTGTTTGACGGCAAGACTTTAGATGGCTGGCGCGGCTACCGCCTCCAGGGCCTCCCAAGCGCCGGGTGGATCATCAACGACGGTCTCCTGACGACCGTGGCCAAGGTCAAGGGCGCCGAACTCATCACGGGGAAGAAGTTCGATGACTTCGAACTGACTTGGGAATGGCGCGTCGCGCCCGGTGGGAACAATGGCATCAAGTACTTCGTGACCGAGGATCGGCCGAAGGCACCCGGCCACGAATACCAGATGCTGGACGACGAGCGACATCCCGATGCCATGCGCGGCGATACTCACAAGACCGCCGCCTTCTACGATGTTCTTCCCCCCGCCAAAGACAAACCCGTCAAGCCCGCGGGCGAATGGAACGCGTCCCGCATCGTCGTCCGCGGCAACCACGTCGAACATTGGCTGAATGGCCGCCAGGTCCTCGCCTATGAACTGGGCAGCGATGATGTCAAGGCCGCCCTCGCCAAGAGCAAGTTCAAGGGATATCCCGATTTCGGCACGAAGCTCTCGGGCCACATCATGCTCACGTACCACAACGACGAATGCTCGTTCCGGAATATCAAGATCCGTGAGTTGAAGTGAGCGGCCCGTGGCCGAGTGCCAACGGCGGCCGAAGGGCGCAACCCCTTCGCCGCGGCGCGCATCGGGGCACCACCGGGGGTGAAAATAAGACGTAGGATCGCGCTTGCGCGCGATTCGCGCATGGAATCGCCCGCAAGCAGGCTCCTGCGATTCGGTGTCTGAATTTGCTGGTCAGCGGCGCCCCGGCGCGCCGGGGCGCCGCTAGCCAGAGTCGTCCACCCGCCGGATTATTCATGATGAAACTTCTGGGGGCGGGGCCGTTTTGGACTGCGGTGGCAAAGCGAAGCGGCGACACCGCTTTTGCCCCCGACGGAGCCGAAGCCGATGGCCCCGGCTCGCGCTTCGCGCGCCACCAAAAAGCCTCCCGGCCCGGATCCTGGGTCGGCGCACGAGCCGCGCCCCCGAACAGCGCCCGAAGTTTCTGGCTTAGCCCGGATATTTCACAGCCCTCCGGCTGTGAGATTCCAGGCTCTGGGAAAACCGCGCCATGAAATCTGTTTATTGGGAAAGCTCAGCCACCGACTGGATTTTTTGCGGATCGGTATCTCCAGACCCCCAAAAATCGCATTTTTCGGAGCGCGGTTTTCCTTTGAGCCTGCATGTTTCACGCGGAAGCGTGAAACATGCAGGCTAGGGGGACAGGACGATCACGCAACGGAAACCGCTGGAGCCATCTCGCTGGTCGGGTTCCTTCCCGTCTTGGCGGGCCGAAGTGACGCTGGCGGAAACGCTCCCCGCCGCCCAGTGCCCCCCGCGCCCAAGCCGCCGCGCGTTCTCGCCGGCAAAATCTCGCCCGTTGGCCCCCTCCGTGTACACATCCTCGCACCACTCCCACGCGTTGCCTCCCAGATCGTACAGGCCAAATCGGTTCCTCCGGTAACTGCCCACCGGCGCCGTGCGCGGATGCTTGTCCCGCCAGCCTGGAATCACCCCGCTGGGATCGCCCCGGCCAGTCTTCGCCTCTTCACCCGCCAGATTTTCGGAGTCTCTCGGGGGCGGATATTCGTCGCCCCACGGATACCTGTCCTTGCCAACGGCCATGCTCCATTCCTGGCCGGTGGGAAGACGGTATTCGAGCCCCTCTTTTTCCGAGAGCCACTTGCAGAACGCCTCCGCGTCATTCCAGCTAACCATCACCACCGGATGGTCTGGCCCCTGATCAAAAGGCGCGTCGCCGCCCCCCGTGTACAGTTTCTCTCTCACGAATTGCGAGAAATCGCTCACCCGCGTCTCCCAGACGCTGAATAACACCCGAGTGCCTTTCACCGGAACGAATCGCATGCCAAGCGAATTCACAAATGGGTGGTCCTTCGTGACCCCCTTCGGATTCCCAACGGGAGCCATCGGATTGGCGATTTCGGTCGGCGGCGCAGATGCGACTGGCGAGGATGCGGGCGAGGATGCTCCACCGAACCCTGACAACGGTGTCTCCGGCACTTCCCCTCTCTCGATCGCAGCCACAGCACCCCGGACCGCGAGCGCGGCATCAAGTCGCCCGGCCCGGGTCAAGCGCAGCTCGATCACGCGCAAGGCCGCCAGGGCCCTGGGCTTCTCGGCCATCCACCGGACCTCCCGTCGACCGGAGATGATCTGGAGGTCGCGGTCGACAAACTGTCGCACGCTCCGCAGTTCCGACGGCGCCCTCGAGTCATTGGCGCCCCCGGTCTCACCACCACTCCCATCGGCCCAGTCCCGCTCCTCCTGCTTGACGGTCACGGCACCATCAAGATCCCCGCGCCCACTCACCCGTTTCTCGAGGCCTGCAAGATCCTGCAAATAGCGCGCGACGCGCTCTGCCCTCTGGCTCCGCTCCCCGTCCAAGACCTCGCGGAGCGAAGCGAGGATCGCCTCGGTATCCCTCTTGTCCGGATCCACGATGGTCGGCGGCGCGATCGCCTGGGCTGGCGTGGACACCGGCGGGAGCGGCTCCACGGGCATGGGCTTTTCAGACGGTGCGGGCGGCGCCTCGGCCGGGGGCGCCAGCACCTTGGACGGCGCCGCGGGCGATGGCGGCTCAGCCGGAATCTTGGATCGAGGCGTCCGCTTCGGCGCGATACTCGATTCCTCGGATCTGCGCCCTCCTCCGGGCTCAGCCGCACCGGGAGGTTCCGGCTCACGCATCTCCTGGCGCTCCGGTTCGCCGAGCACTCGGCTTGGAGAGCTATCCCGCATGACGTTTCGCAATGCCAGGATGCCAAAGGCGAGCGCCACCACCACGGCCGCGGCCCCGGCCACGACCACCCAACTGTCCACCTGGCGCTGCTTCTCGATCGTGGCGGCCTCGCTGAAGGGTATGCGGGTCTCCGCCGCGCCCGATTCCGGCTCTGGCTTCCTGCAGCGATCGAGCTCGTCGTAGATCTCCGTGTGGGTCTGTGGCCGCTCGTCTGGCTTCTTGGCCATGAGCCGCTGGATCAGATCGGAAAAACGCTGGCTGATGGCGGGATTGACATCATGGGCGGATGGCACCGGCGCATTGAGATGGCTGGCGATGATCTCGAACAGACTGCGGCCCTCGAAAGGCGGACGACCGGCTGCCAAATGAAACAGCGTCGCCCCCAACCCATAGAAATCAGACCTGTAGTCGACGTCGGGACGCCCCTGGGCCTGTTCGGGGGACATGTAGCCCGGCGTGCCCATGCTGATTCCAGGCTGCGTAAGGGCCGCGTCGGCGCCCGCGGCATCGAAATGCGCCAGCCCCAGATCGCCGAGTTTGATCCGGCCCTTGGGGCCGAGGAGCAGGTTGCCCGGCTCGACATCCCGGTGCACGATGCCGGCCTTGTGCGCCGCGTCCAGCGCCGAAAGCGCCTGGCGACCCACCTCCACGCACTCCCGCTCCGAAAACTTCTCGCCTCGCTCGAGATAGCGCCCAAGGCTGCGACCCTCGATCAACTCCATCGCGTAGTAATACGTGCCGCCAACTTCCCCAAAGTCGAAAACCTCAATCAGGTGCGGATGCTTGATGGTCGCCGCGGCCTTCGCTTCGCGACGAAATCGCGTCAGCGCCTCATTGCTTGCGGCCATGGCGGGCCTGAGCACCTTCAGGGCCACCGGCCGATCCAAAACGATGTGACGCGCGCGATACACTTTCCCCACAGCCCCCGCCCCAAGCAGGGCCTCTATCCGATAACCGCCAAGTTCGGTCCCCACCAGAGGATCGGACGAGGAGCCCGCCGACTTCACCGCTTCACCCATGTGTCCTCTCGGGGCGGCGATCGTTTCGCCCGCATCGCTCAATTCGACCGTATCATGCCCTTGGGAATGATGACTGCGCGCTGCTTTGAACGCAAGCAGCCTTCAAAGCGCCCGCCGCCCAAAGCCGCTCGCCTCTCGCGCCGATGACGGCTCGCTTCGAGTATGTGATTCGAACAGAGCGCCGCCCTATGAGGCCGATCACGCCCTCGCGCGCAATGCCCACCTTCGCCCGCTCATGGAGCCATTCGCCCCAGCGGTCCGGCGATCTCACCACCCATGGTAATGACCGTAACTGTGATGGTGGCGATGATCATCCGGGATCTGCGAACCGATCAGGGCACCTGCACCAGCGCCCAAGGCCCCACCAATGAGCGCACCCTCACCGCCGCCCACGGCACCGCCGATCGCCGCACCACCCAGTGCACCGCCAACTGCTCCCTTCTCCGTGTTCGAGCAACCGGCGACACCCAAAGCCAGAACGGCAAAGAACGGAATCATCAACTTGCTCATATCAGTGCCTCCTTCTCTTCTTTTGAAAAATCGCCCCGGAAACCCTGATTGCAACCGGGGCCATCACCCCACCTCTTTCCAAAGGCCGTCTCCGCTCGCGCCCCGCGAGTGGACCATCTCCGCGCACGGGCGCGCTGGCCATCGTGGTCATCCCATCTCGTGCGCCCTATTTCCGCCTCGAATACTTGACCACCGGGCCAGTGCGGTGCTAATTCCCACCCTTCCACGCCCACCACCCATATCGAATCGCTATTGACCCTGCACACAATAACCGAAATAAATTGATCCCATGCAACAACGACCCAGCCGCATCCTGCGAGAACTCCGGGCCGGGCAGTGCCCGACATCACTCAAACTCAACCTGATGGATCCGCGCGTCGTCGAACTTGCGGGCCTCGCGGGTGCCTCCGCGGTCTGGATGTGCAACGAACATGTGCCCAACGACTGGCTCAACTTGGAGCACATGATCCGGGCGGCCAAACTCTATGACATGGACACGGTCGTGCGTGTCGCCAAAGGCTCCTATAGCGAGTACCTCAAACCCTTCGAATGCGACGCGACCGGCATCATGGTGCCCCACGTGGCCTCCGCCGATGAGGCGCGCCACATCGTGGAGATGGTCCGCTTTCACCCCCTCGGCCGCAGGCCGATCGACGGCGGCAACATGGATGGCCTCTTCTGCCAGATTTCCGCCGCGGACTACATAGACCACTCGAACCGTGAACGGCTTATCGTCCTGCAGATCGAATCCCCGGAGGCACTCGAGCGCGTCGACGAGATCGCCGCCGTGCCCGGCTTCGACATCCTTCTTTTCGGCGCGGGCGACTTCAGCCATCTCATCGGAAAGATCGGGCGCGTCTCCGAGCCGGAGGTTGTGGCGGCCCGAAAGCGCGTCGCCGCGGCCGCGCGCCGCAACGGCAAGTGGGTCTGGACACCGGGGCTCTTTGAATCCCGTGAGAAGCTGGAGGCCGAGGGCACTTCCATCTTCAACCTCGGGGCCGATGTCATCGGGCTGGGCGACTACTTTCGCGAACGCGTCGGCACCTTCCAGCGAGAGGCTCCCGCGCCGGGCGCGGCTTCGCAGTACCGATAACCGGAGAAAAATCGAATGCTCGAGTCGTTTAGCCTGGATGGAAAGGTGGTCGTCCTCACCGGTGGCGCGGGTCTCTTCGGCCGCGGTCTCGTCACGGCCATCGCCGAGGCGGGGGCGCGGCTGATCGTGGCCTCGCGCGACCTCAAAAAACTCCAGCGGGTTGCCGCCGAGGAACAGGCGCTCGGCCGCACGGTCGTGCCCGAGAGTTTTGATCAGGGTGACGAAGGCTCGATCCTCGCCCTGCGGGACCGCGTGGTCTCAAGATTCGGACGCGTCGATGGGCTGGTCAATAATTCCGTTCTGCGATCGATGCAATCACCTGACGCCCCCGCCTCCGCCTGGGAGGCCTCGATGCGGGTCAACGCCACCGGCCTGTTTCTCGTCACCCGGGCCTTTGGCGAAGTCATGTGCCGCCAGCGCGGCGGCAGCATAGTGAACATCGGATCGATCCAGGGGATGGTGGGCCCCAGCCTGGAACTGTACACGGGCACCGATCTCGGCACCCCGCCGCCCGACTATTTCTTTCATAAGGGTGGCATGCTGAACCTGACGCGCTACTATGCGGCGTTTTACGGCCCCCACGGCGTCCGTGTGAATTGCGTGTCCCCCGGTGGATTCTTCAACGATCAACCCGCGCCATTCCTCGGAAGATACTGCGAGCGGACATTCCTGGGCCGCATGGCGAACATGACGGATCTCGGTGGACCCGTCCTCTTCCTGCTCAGTGCCGCGGCCGCCTATGTCACGGGTGCCAATCTGCCGGTGGACGGCGGCTACACCGCTAAGTGACCTGCCGCCGGGATTTGTCGTCCGGGTCGTTCGCGCGTTCGTAGGCGTCGATGGTCGCCCCCTTCGGGTTCCACGTTGGCAGCAACCGCACATCGTGTTCACCGCTCAATCCGCCGGCCGGACCAGGCGCCGTCCGATCGTCCATCCTGCGGATCTCCCACCAGCATTGGCCATGGTGGTTGTGCTCGTGATCGACGGTCCAACCCGATGCCCTGAGCATGGGGCCGATCCAGCCCATGCAGTGATCGCAGTAATCAGGGTATTGCTCCAGCCCGTTGCGCAGGAGGAATCCTTTCGATGGACACTGGTGCATGTCAACGCGGAACACGCGGTCGGTGACCGTCGTGTGATGCCCGGCCGCCTCATCAGCCAGCGTGTGGCCCCAATAGCGCGCCATCCCTTCGATGCCCCCTTCCGATATGAGTTCCGCCGCATGCCGCTGGGAATCGCCATGGATCGCCTCGTCCCAATAGGCGCGCACCAGATCGTGGCCACCCTCCCGGTGCAACCACGCAAAGGTCCATTCGTAGTGGCCGCAAAAGTCGTAGCACCCTAGCATGGTGAAATGCGCCGAATCGCACCGAGATCTTGGTCGCCCTTCGTCGCCCCTCGCTTCAGATACCTTTGCCGACACTTGCCGTCCCCCCCCTCGATGCGCACGGTGAACCCGGCGGGTGCCGCCATCGCCTCGCCAATGAAGTAGCAGTGCTGGCAGAAATCGGGATCGATCTCACGCGAACCGGCACGCAGGTGCGCGATGGCCGGACACGTGCGGACGTCTATGACAGCGCCCTCGTCGCCGCAATCCACCTGGACATCGCCCCCCGGCTCCGAGGCGAAAAACGCCCGCCAGTATTCCGCAACTGCCGCGAGCCCGCCCCTCTTCCAGCGTTCCGTGACCGGAGCGAAATAGCCATGGCCGATGTCCGCCCAGTACCCCTGAAGGCCAGCTAAACCAAAGCGGCGGCGAATGAAGCGGAATGTGGCGTTGATCGCAAAATAGAAATCCGCGGCACCGCGCGGTTTGGAGTCGAGGTAGGGCAGCGCCGAAGGGGCGTTCGTCATGGCTTGGTCCGATCCATCCGCTCCAGCAGCCTATCGGCTTGCCGCCCCACCGGCAAGTGCGCGTGGGGAAACCTCCGGTGGCTCCACGGTTGCCCCGAATGCAGGGGACGGCGCTGTGGATGGGGGTTTGGATCGCTCAAACGCAGAACGGCAAACGACGACGATTGGAGTGACTGCGGCAGGGCAGTCGGCCACGCCGACAGGTTTCTTGTTCTCGAACCTAAGGGCGGTTGGCGTACGCCTCGGCTTCTCGCCTGATTTCTGCAGGCGGGAGCGCCCGGTCATAGATTTTTACTTCGTCGAGGAGTCCCGTGAAATGGGCGGCATGACCCCTTTCGTAATTTCCAAGGCACAGAGGAAACCTGCTTGCTTTGATGGGGCCGGGCCGCGCCATGGCACCTCTCTCGGCGCCATCCACATAGATCCGCATGGTCTGGCCGTCGAAAGTGCCGGCGACATGCGTCCACCGGTTTGTGGTGAGCGGGACATCGGCCCTGAGGTGGTGGCTAAAACTCGTGACCGGAATCTCAAAGCAAGGATGGTCATCCAGGACGCCCAGGCGAAACCCGCTGTCCGTTCCTCCCGGGAGGACGCGGTTGACGAACCATTGGTTCTTCTGGCCGACGATATCAGTCTTTATCCAGCAGGCCACGGTGAGGGCCGAGGTGACGCACAGCGCGGGATTGGGTGGCACAGAGGCGCACCCGCCCGTACAGACGAGGGCGCTGGCATCGATGCCAGGGGCGCGCGTGGCGGCACAGACATCGGCCCCCATGCGGTTGCCCGAGTAGTCGAGGGCAACGGGCGCATCCTTGTCCTCGTCGAATGCCCACCAGCCGAACAACCCGGGTTGCGGCGCCGCCCCCTTGGTCGCGTACGCCTCGCACAGTCGCCGCCGCTCCTCCCGCGCGTCAAGCTGCGCACGCATGGGTCCGTCGTAGGGGCCCAGCCCGATGTCCTCTGGAATGAGATCCAGATGCGGTCCAGACGATGGCGCAAAAACCTTGCGCACCGCGTCGAGATACCCGAATCCGTACTCGCGATACGGCGCTATGTAGTGCCCCTCGCCCCACTCATTCCAGTTGTCCAACAGCAGCATGCGGCTGCCCAGCTGTTCGGCGGGGAGCCCCGCGATGAATTCCTTCGCCTTGCGAAGTAGCGTCTCATAATCGGCCGGCGGGATCTTCCAGATGGTGCCCTCATCGCGCCAGCCACTCCAGGCCTGTGACACCGTGACGACCTGCGGTAGGATATTCAGCTGCTGGGTCTTTTCAATGTACTCCATCTGGGCGCGGATGGCCTGTTCGGGCGTCGGGTTGTTCGGTACGTGCCAGCAATACGCGAAGCTGCAATCCAACCCCAGCCGCTTCAGGAGATTGAGGTGCCTCGCGTCAGTCCCACGATATTCGCCAAGCAAGTGGAGCCCGCCGAGACCCGCATCCCTGCATGCCACGCGCATCTTGTCGAATGCCGCCCTGACGTTCGCTTCCCCGCCAAGATCCTGCACGAGGAATTCCGGCCGGTAGATGAACAGGACGGGCCGCCCATCCACCCTGAGGTACGACGGATGCCGGAAGTAGTTCTCGATCCAGAACGGCAAGAGGTTCTTCATCAGGTCGGCCTCATCCGCAACACCGGCCCGGCCCCGGCTCTGGTTTTCCCACATGATCGTGAATTTCATGCGGTCGAAAAAACGCGATTTGAAAAGCGCATCATGTATCGCGCTGCTGAACCGGGTGGTCACGGGGCCACCCTGACTCGATCGGTACCAGCAGTAGATGAAGAACGAGACCCCGTGCTCGACCGCCCATTTCGTTTCCCAGTCGGAGACCTCGGGATTCTCCTGACAATAGAAGCCCAGGGCGGGTGTCCGTTCGGGATGCTTCAAGACATTGGCCCACATATCGGGCTTGTCGGCCTCCCACAGTGGACAGTGGTGCGCGCCGATGAGCACCTGAGTTTTCGCCGGCTCCGGCTCCGGGATGTACGGCAGTTTCCGCATCTCGACCGGCGGGAGAAAAACAATGCGCAGCGAGGCGGTCCCGGGCGCGAATCCCGTCGCGGCCAATCTCAACTGCAGCTCCGCGGCGCCGGCGGCCTCGGCCTCGACCGTCCAACGCAGATCACGCACCGCACCCGCCGGGAGCAATACCGGGGACGTGAAATCCGCGCCCACGATGCGAATTCCCTGCGGAACCAGAAGGTCGACTTGCACCGTCGCGCTCCGCTTGCCTGCGTTTTCGACGGTGGCATTCAAACTCACCGGCCGACCCGCACGACAGACCGGCGGCTCCGGCAGGAATCTTCGGATGCGCAATTCCGGCGATGGCTCCGCCGCCCCCGCCGGAACGCCGTTCAGAAAACAGACGAACAACAGCGATACAAGGCAACGGCCCAATTCCCGCACATCCATGTTGCGCATCGTACCTCCCTCCGCAGCTTTCTCAAATCGTCTCTGTGTCAATGGGCCATGACTGCTCACGAAAACGGACCTGAGCGCCATTCCATCATGTTGGGCCCTCTTGCGCTTGCACCGCAACAGCCTTGCGGCAAACTGGATCGGGCCCGTGGGCGACCGCATCAACTTGGCTCTCGGATCCACCAGCCGGACATCGCCGCCCCGGATACCAAATGCCGAAAACCGACCCGCTCCCGTGATTCCAAGATTCCTCCGAATGGCAGGACTGCTCCTGCTCCCGGATGCCGCCATGGCGGCAGCATTTGCCGTCGCGTGGTCGTGCCCGGACACACCCGGTGCCGCGACCTTGATCGACTGTAAGAGGATCATGCTGCTGGAGGGCCTTTCGATTCTCGGCGCGGCGCTCTTGGGCATCTACCTCGAAGTCGCGCTTGTGTTTCTGCCCCTCATCATGGTCAGCCTGCTTGTCTACCTACTGTGCGGAGGCTCGCTTGGCTGGACCTGGCTGCTCCTGGGTTTTGTCTGGTATCTGGGCTCGTCCTTCGCCAACTGCGTTCTCGCGCGCCATGGTCACTACGGCTCGGCCCGCGAGAATCCCGCACATCCGCACCGTCGATATGACCGGATGCTACTGCTGTACCTCGCAACCGCGCCGCTCCTGCTCATGCTGCGCGTTGGCGATCATCCCGCAATGTGGGCGATCTGGGGCACTGCCTACTTTGCCACGCTCGCCCTCGCCGACACCGTCCTGCGAAGCCAGTTCGATCGGATTCCTCAGGGATTGGTCCGCAGGTGCCAGGCGTGGGCCCGCCCGGTCGCGCTCGAAGAGATTGGCATCTGCACCGATTGCACGCATGTCCAGCCCGCCATCCCACAACGCAAGGGCCATCTGGTCCGTTGTGCGCTGTCCGCAACCGACCCCCGCTTCCCGGAGCAACCCCCCACACCGGTGCGGTCATGCGCAGGATTCCGCGCGCGGCCCAAAACCCCCTGATCCGAACAGCAAGAGGGCAATTGCCCCACGAACGTGATGCCTCACCCCCCCGCGATCTTCCACAGCGTGCTATCGTTTCGGATATAGAGGGCGCCTCCCGCGATAGCTGGGGTACTGAGGATGGTCGGCTCGAGCGTCAACTCACCGACGAGCCTTCCCTCCTTGGCTTCGGGATTGATGTCGACGACCTGGAGAAAACCTTTCTCGTTTATCAGGTATGCGTGATTGGTCGCGGCAACGGGTGATGCGCTGAACGGCCCCTTGAGCCTCAGCTGCCAGACTTTTTCCCCGGTCCGCGCATCGGCGCAAATCAGCATGCCCGCGCCGGTCGCCACGAAAAGCCGGTTCCCGATCAGCATCGGGCTGGCCGTCTGTGGTCGCAGCGTCTTGGCCTCCCACAGCTTCTGGACCGCTTGCCCCTCGCCCGCCGCCCTGAGGGCGGTGATGCCATTGCAGGGAACATAGACGACTCCCCCACCCGCGCACGACGAGGGAATGGTGGCAGCGGTCGCATCATAGGATCCTGCCACACGGCCATTCGACGCCTCGACCAATTGAACACCCTTGCTCGACTGCAGTGCGACGATGGGACGACCGGCGCCCAGCTCACCGACCAGCACGGGCGTGACCCAGTTCGCGCTCTTCGGGCGCTCGATCCTCCACCGGTTGACCCCCGTCGCAGCGTCGAGTCCGGCGGCAAACGAATCGCTGTCGTTCTCAATCTGGGCGATCACCGTGTCGCCGACGACGAGCAACGAGGATGCCATCCCCAGGCTGTTGCTGGCGTTTGGATAGTCGCGGGTCAGTCCCCGCAGCCAGAGCAGGTTTCCATCGAGATCAACGCAGAACAGATCATTGGATGAAAAGAGCGCGAAGATGCGCCTCCCATCCGTCGCGGGACTGGGCGCCGCAACGCAGGTCTTGGACTGCGTCATCGTGCGCCCGGTGGCCCAGAACTGGCGCTCCCATAGCCTCTTTCCGTCGCGAGTGCTGAAACAGAAAAGGTGCAACCGGTCCTGCCGCGGGCCGCTGGCACACGTCAGGAAAAGGCGCTCGGCAACGACAATCGGACTCGAGAGCCCTCGCCCCGGCAGAGCGACCTTCCACGCGATGCTCCGCGCAGGATCGAGCCTCGTCGGCGTCCCGATCTCGGGCGAAATGCCGTTTCCCGAAGGTCCGCGAAACTGTGTCCAATCGCCTGCGCCCAACGACGTCAACGGAAAGGCCAAGAGGAGCGCGGCTCCGGCGGACAGGCGCATCTTCATTCGCAAGGAGCGCGAGGGGGCTGGGCGGGTAACAGTCACTTTGGCGTGCCTTTCGCAATTGTGCTGGGCGGGCGATCGGCAGAAAGGATGGCGGTGCCGCGGGCGTCGCACACCCGGAGCTGAAACTCCCACTCTTTTGTCCATGTCTCGGTCTGCTCACTCTGGCACACCTTGATCAGGATTGAGTTCTTCCCCGCCTTGAGTTCCACGGGGAACCGATATTGGTCGATCTCCATGCCGCGGTGGTATTCGTCACGGCTGAAGAGCAACCGGCCGTTGGCCCAGAGCTTCCATGCATTCTTGCACCCCAGGCGGAGTTCGGCGGGCCGGGCGGCATCGGACTGGAACTCGGCGTAGGCGTACCCGGTGACCTCTTTGAGCGGACCGTACGGCAAATTGAAATTGATCAGGCCGTACTCATGCTCGCTGGTGAATGGCGCCCACCGCACCGGCCCAGTCTTTCCCGGGTATTCGGCGGCGAGATCGATCGCCTGTTCGGGTGGAAGCACCATGTCAAACCCCTTCCGCCCCGTGTTGTCGAATGGCCCGATCAAGCGCCACTGCATGAGAAAACCGAAATGCCTCGGGAGATCGACCGTGACGCCGAGTTTGTCCATGGCCCCCTTGATCTGCTGAATCTGCTTTATCTCGCGCGCGGAATCCAGGGCGCGCCGATACACCCGTGTGGCCTCGTCGGCCTTCGCCTCCGCCGCCAGTCGTCCGCCCTCCTCGATCAACCGCTGCACGGCATCGTAGCGCAACTCCAAGCTCGGATCGTCAGTCATGCGCGGGATTATCCCGTTGGCGATCCCCGGCTGAACACGCGCGATGAGTTCGTAGGCGAAACGCCTGGCCCGCGGATTCCGGCCCGTGTCGCGGAGGATGTCGTGCAGCGCATCGAGTGGCAGTTGACCACCGCTCGCCAACGAGCGGTCCACAATCGTCTCCACCGCCGAGCGCAGCCAATTGGCCGCGAGCTCGTTCGCCCCGTCCATCGCCCGAAACAACTCCGGCAAAACGGCCGCGTCGGCCCGGGCCAATTCCTGCCAACCGCGCGCGGCCTCGGCGTTGCCCTTGCCCTCGGGCCCAACGGCCCGAATAGCGGCAATCGACTCGGCGACCGTCGCCCGCCCAGCGGAGGAAAAGAAAAACGTGGTGAAGAAAACCACGACTGCGATGCGGCAAAACTCGTTCATGCTCGGACAGGGGCTGGGCTGAAGTCAGGAGACGCTACGCGAATCCCATTTCAAGCGCGAGCGCAGAATGATGCCAGCTCTCACGCCGGAGCGCGACGACGGCGCCATCCTCGCACAGACCTCTCGACCACGTGGGCGGACAATCCCGCCCACCACGGGCAGTTCGACTCGCCGACGCACGCCCGATCGCCCGCGTCACAGGCGGCGACAAGCGACGGAAACACCTTCGGGTGCGTGACACTCCCCGTCTGGATTTCGCCGCCAGAACATGCCAACATGCTCTCATGACCTGCAGCATCATTTGTCTGCTTTGCGCGGTCCTCACTCCCGCCCTTCTGCGCGGCGCCGCACCGTCCGCAGACATCATTCCCGAGTTTCTCGGTCAGATCGACGAAGGCCATCTTCGAAATGGCATATTTCATCTCGCGAAAGATCCCCTGCCCTTCAGAAAGGTAAATTTTACGGTGCCGGGCCATGCCCACAACTCGCTCGAGGAGACCGACGCGTGGATCCAAGACCAGTTGGCCGGATGGGGCTATGGCGTCGAGCGCGAGGCCTGCGAGGTCCAGGCATTCGCGTGCAACCCCCAAAAGCCGATCCACCACACCTACGCGCCACCACCACCCGACGCCCCGAAATACCCGGCGTATAATCTCTATGCGAAAATGACCGGGCGGCGGTTGCCCGCTGAGATCATCCTGCTCCTCGCCCACAAGGATTCGCAGAGCTGGACCGATTCCCCCGGCGCCTACGACAACTCGGTGGGAACCGTCGCAATCCTGGAGATCGCCCGGGTATTGGCTGGCTACGCGAGCGAGCGCTCGATCTGGTTCCTTTGGTGCAACGAGGAGCACACCCCATGGACAAGTGTCGCGGCCGCCGCAGAATGCCGCAGGCGCGGCGACAACCTGATTGCTATCTTGAATGTCGATAGCATCGGCGGTAAATCGGACGACGATATAGCCGCCCGCCGCAAGACCAACGTGACGCTCTTCACCACGCCCGAAGGCCGCACCTTGGCCGACCTCATGGCCGAGGTGAATGACGCGTATCGCATCGGCCTGATCCAGTCATCGGCGCAAAGGAAGAGCCCCGGTGACGACGACGGCTCGTTCGTGAAAGCCGGCTACACCCGCGCAATCGCCAATATCGGCTCATACCCCTACCTGGACGCGGAATACCATCTAGCGGGCGACACCGCCGACCGCGTGGATATCGTCAACGTCCGGATGGCCACCCAAGCTACGCTCGCCGCCGTGCTGAGGCTCGATCGTGCGCCATAGAAAGTCGGCGCGGCCATCGCTGGAAATTGGTTATGATACGTCGATTGATCGTGCTCGGTCCCACCCTGATGCTCGGCTGCGCCGTCGCGGCGGGCGACGGCTTCAAACCTCCCTCTGAGAACATCGCGCTGGGTAAATCCTACCGGCTCGATCCGCGTCCGAACTATGCGCACTGCACCGACTCTGGCGACCAGTCGCAGCTGACCGATGGCCAGTACTCGCACGGCTATTTCTGGACCCAGGCCACCACCGTCGGCTGGAACCACGTCGGCTCGGCTACGATCACGATCGATCTCGGCACCGTGCAACCCATCCGCGGCGTTTCCTTCAACACCGCGGCAGGCCGCGCGGGAGTCGCGTGGCCAGCGGGAATCATCGTCCTCGTCAGCGACGACGGCAAGACCTCCTATCCCGTCGGAGAACTCGTGAACCTCAGCATGCGGCACGGCGCCGCGCCGTCCGATTACGCCACCCACCGCTTCTGGACCGACGCGCTGCGCACGCATGCGCGCTATGTCACTTTTCTCGTGACCCCCGGAGGCCCCTATGCCTTCGTGGATGAAATCGAGGTGTACCGCGGTGAATCCGATTGGGTGACTTTGCCCTTCGATCGAGGGGGCGTGACCGACCCGAAGGCTTACTTGCTCCATGCCGCGTTCGAGCAGCGCATTCGCAAGGATGTCTTGGCCGTTCGCGAGAAACTCGATCAGGCGCCCGATGACGCACGACGGAAAATCTTGGCGGAACTATCCGCCGTCGAGCGCGAGATCTCAGACATGCCACAACAGCACGACCCCACTGCCCGCGCCACGCTGCCGCTGAATCCCGTTCACGCAAGGGCCTTTCGCGCGCAGGCGATGCTGTGGCGGGCGCGCGGCGCCCTCCCGATCACCGCCTGGCCAGCCAATCCCTGGGATCCGATCGATCTCCACCGGGCACCCCCCGACAGCACACCAACCGGCATCCAGCTTGGCATGATGCAAAACGAGTATCGCGCCGGTGCATTGAACATCGGCAACGCGGGAGACGAGCCCTTGGATCTACGCCTGCAGATCCGCGATCTGCCGGGCGGGACAAACCCCCCATTCATCTCTGTCCACGAAGTCGCCTGGACCGATACGCGCAATGGCCAGGCCGTCGCCGCCGCCTTGCCCGAGGCGCGTCGCGATGGCGATGCGTATGCCATCGGCGTGCCGGCGGGCATGGTGCGCCAGGTTTGGTTCACCTTCCATCCCACCGAAACACCACCGGGCACCCATCGCGGCGCCATCCGGCTGAGCTCCGGCACAACGACCCTGGCGGTGCCCCTCACCCTCAGGCTCTTCCCGCTGCGCTTCCCAGATCGGCCCACGCTCCACGTCGGCGGCTGGGATTACTCGGATGCCACCAAGGGCCGCGACGTCACATCCGAGAACCGCGACGCCTTCGTCCGGCACTTGCGCGAACACTTCGTGGATTCGCCCTGGGCCACGGCCGGCGTCCTGCCCCAGAATCTTGATACCGAACGCTTCGACCAATGGCTCCAGCTGTGGCCGGACGCCCGGCAGTACTGCGTGTTCGCCTCGGTCGGCGAGCGCTTCGGGAACGCGAGGATGGGCACGCCGGAGTTCGAACAGAAGGTCCGGGAGTGGGCCGCCTCCTGGTCAAATCACGCCAAGGGGCGCGGCCTGCGCCCAGAGCAACTCGTGATCCTCCTGGTGGACGAACCCGCCGAGGAACGCCGCGACAACATAATCCTGCCTTGGGCGAAAGCCATCCGCGCCGCAAACACGGGCGTCAGGCTTTTCGAGGACGTGTGCCACCCCAATCCAAAGAATGCCAATCAGGACATGATCGGTCTCTGCCACATCTTGTGCCCAAACCGACCGCGCTTCTTGACATCCTCCCCCTCCTACCGCGACTACTTCGACGCCCGACGCGCCAAGGGCACCGAACTGGCGTTCTATTCCTGCAACATCGGCGCGCGGTTGGCCGACCCATACTCATACTTCCGATTGCAGGCCTGGACCGCTTGGCGTCACGGGGCCACGGCCTCCCACTTCTGGTCGTTCAGCGACTCCGGCGGCGGATCGTCTTGGAATGAGTACGCAATGGCACATCCCACCTGCTACACGCCGGTTTTTCTGGAACCGAAGGGCATCACCGCAGGCAAACATATGGAGGCCATCCGCGAGAGCGCGGAGGATTACGAGTACCTCGTCATGCTGCGCCAAAGCGTCGCCGCCGCCGAGAAGACCGGCAAGCATGGCCCCGCCCTGGATCGGGCCAAGACCCTCCTCGCCACCGCCGCTGCCCGCGTGCTCGACGCCCCCGGCGCCAGCGCCCTTCTGTGGGCCGACCCCAAAGACCGATCCGTGGCCGATGCGGTCAGGATCGAGATCCTCGAAGCCCTCGTGGCCCTCGGGGAAGATCGCCCGTAGGCGCTTCTGGCGTCTGGCCCCTCGGCCCACTCCACCCATGCCCCCGAGGACGACCGCCCGGGCGCAAGGCCCCTGCTGTCGCCATCCGATCGAAACCGCGGCGCGCCAACGGTGTTAAATCCCCTTTAGGCGAAGCGGATGGCGAATCATGCCCAGGCCCTGGTTTTCGCGATGGCGCTCGGCTCCCCCGCGTCATGGGCAACGAATCTGATCACCGATGGCGCCAGCTTCGAGGTTGGGATGGACGGATGCGCGCTCGCGCTCCAGGCGGGCAGGCTCCACCGCGAGTGCGCGTCCGTGCTCCTTGACGAGGATCGCACAACCGCCGCCCATGGTGCGCGCAGCCTGAGATTCACCCGCCCATCCGTTTGCCGCGGCCGCTACGGCCTGTTTTACAAACCGATCGCCCTCCAGCCCGGCAAGTCACACACACTGACCGCATATCTCAAGAGCCCGGAGCCCAGCGCAAGGATGGGTTTGCTCCTGGGCGGATTCCCCCCGACGCGCGGCCCCGGGCTCGCCACCCGGCCATCGATGACGACTTGGACCCTCACAACGGAGTGGGCACGTTACGAGATGCCGATACCCGAGCTCCCCCCGTCCATTCCGGCCGAGGGGGCGCCCGGCTCTGGCCTGTACTACGTCGCCATCGTCCCCGGCGAATCAGGCACCACGTTCTGGATCGACGGCGTTCAGCTTGAGGCGGGCAAAGCAACCCCCTTTACCACCGGCAAAGCAGTGGAGGTCTCCCTCGCATCAAACCGCCCGGACAACACCTTCTTCATCGGCGAGGAAATCGTTCCCGTGGCCATCATCTTTGCCCCAAAGGCCGGCGAGCAGGCCACGGTCTCCTGCCGCGCGATCGATGCCCTCGGGCGCGAGGTCGCCACATCCCAGAAGCGAGTCGATCTCTCCGCCGATGGGCACGCGACGGTGGAGTTGCCTGGCTTCAGCCTGCCCCACCGCGCATGGCTGACGATCGGGGTCACCGTGTCATGCGGGGGCCACGAGGAAAAGGAATGGCTGTGCGCCGCGATCCTGGAGAAACTCCCGCCGCCACAGGCCCAGCCCTGCGAGTTCGGCTTCGATTTCAATTCCCTGGCATCCCCCGACGACCTGGGCGCTGGGGTAAGTTGGCACGCGGGCAACTTGCACCTGAGCATGGACCGAGTCTTTCGCCTGGCCACCCAGTCTGGCGTCCGCTGGCTCCGGGCCGCGGAGATATTCTTCTGGGACAACCGCCGATCCTGCGAGGTCTCGCCAGGTGAGTTCATCTTTTACGACGCGGCGATCAGGGCGGCAAAGGGATACGGGCTCGCATTGATGGGCACGTTGGGCAACGCCAACGCGCGAGAGGATTTCTGCCCCTCGTGGGCGCGGTCCGAAAAGAAGAGCCGGCTCGCGCCCATTCCGACGGAGGAGGCATGGCGCCGTTATGTCCGCACCGTGGTTGGCCACTACAAGGCCGACATCCGTTTCTGGGAGATCATCAACGAGCCCAACACCGCACTCGCCGCAGACGACTATCTTCCCCTCCTCAAAGTCGCCCATGCGGAGGCCAAGGCCGCCGACCCCGGCTGCACCATCATTGGAATCTGTGCGACAAGCGGTTTCTTCGGCGACTTCTTTGATCCCTTCGGTTATGCGCGGGCCGTCGCTGAGGCGGGGGGCCTGTCTTTTCTCGATGCCGTCTCCGGGCACACCTTCTGCAAACCTCGCCCCTGGCAGTCCCGCGCCGAAATGCCCAGCTGGGAGTACATGGCCGAACTGTCGGCCCTATTTCGCCGATGCGCGCCACAGAAAGCGCTTGGGTTCTGGAACACCGAGGGGGTAAAATACGGTTCTTGGACCGGTCGGCCAAACATCCCCCACACGACGGCAGAGGCCGCTGCCTCCCGCATGAACAAGAACCTCGCGCTGCCGCAGAAACTCGCTGCCGCATATGCCGTGCGTGACTGCGTCGTCGAATTCTGCGCGGGCGCGCACGTCCTGTTCCTCTGGGAATTCCGCAACACGCTCCACAACGCGAACATCGCTTTCGCCGGCGCGCTCGCACTCCAGGACTGGTTCGGGTTCGATGGCACGCCCCACGCCAAATTCGTCGCCCTGAACGCGCTGGCGGAAAAACTTCAGGGAGCCCACCCCGCGGAGCATTTCGGTCTCTCTGCCCAGGTCCGATGCGCGGTATTCGATAGACCGCAAGGACCATTCGCCCTCGTCTGGCGAGAGAACCGGGACGAGGCCGACATCCAATCTTACACCTTGTCCCTCAAGGGCCGACTTGAGGCGCAGGACATGTTCGCCCGCCCTCTGCCACCCGCGCCTGACGGCGATGCGCTCGAGGTGCTCATTTCAGAGACGCCTGTCTATCTGGTCGCGGCCAAAGAGACTCCGGCCGACGCCCTGGCCACGACCATCAGGGATGCCGCCAGCCACGTCGCTTTCGCACACGACAAACCCTTGGGGGGGGAACCGGTCGGCCCGAGAAGGGCCAAGGGAGGAAAACGCAGATGAGGGCACTACGGGACAGGACACGCCAAACAACGGATCAGAACCACCGGCACGCACGGCGCGGTGCCGCCCACGCCCTCGCCGTGGCGCTGCCATTCCTAGCCTGCGCGCCGCCGGCATCCGTCACCGCCAGTCCATCACCGCCTCCGACCGATGCGGGAAAGACGAAGCCCCCACTCGGTATCGGCTTCCTCTGGACCGCGCAAAGCGATCAGGTCGTCCACAGGCTCAAATCTGAAAAGGATTTCGTGGACCTCATCCTTGGACCTGGGAAACTGGACGTCTTCCAGAGAGTGAAACCGCCGGTGCGGGTGCTCTGCATCGCCCGGTCGCTCGAGAAGAATGACGCCCGGCCGTTCCCCGGCATCAAGGAGACGATTGAAATCCTCCGAAAGGCCGGGGTCGCGCCCGAGCGCGTGATCGTCTGCTACAATCCCGAGGGGCAGCCGGGAACACCCTCGGAGGAGTTCCGCGAACTCGTCGCCAGCTCGCGCAAGGCGAAGGCGATGGCGAAAACCTACGGCGCCCCCCTGATGGTCGGGCCTGGCCTTAGGGACATGCAGACCCGCGAGCACCTGTATCCCGAATTGGCAAAGACCTGCGACATGTGGATGATCCAGTCACAGCGACTGCAGCTGGATGAGGCCACCCGGAAACCAGTGGACGTGGCCGTCTATCGCGAGAAGGTCAAGCGGATCGTGGACAAGCTGCGGGAGGGCAACCCGAAAATCGGAATCTTCGTGCAACTGGTCACGACGGCCGAGCGGGGCTCTGTCACCCTCAGCGCGGAAAAGATCGCAGAGTTTGCGCGGTCAATCGAGGACCTTGTGGACGCCGTGCGCATCTATGGCGCCCCAGCAGAACTGTTGAACGAGATCATTGACCGCCTTCGCGCCCCGAAAAGCGAGAACCAGGAGCCCAGATAGAGAAAGGAACCACTGCCCCATGGCCATATCCGTCAGAAGGCTTATCGCGCCCCTGTTTTTCTCGCCCATGCTCCTGTCGGCTCAGGCGTCGGCACCATCGAAACAGACCATCGCCATCCCGATGCGCGACGGTGCCGAACTCGCGGCGGACCTGTTTCTGCCGTCGGATTACTCCAAGCAAAACTATCCCCACGGCCTTCCGGTCATCCTGATCACCACACCGTACGACAGGACCCGGGAGAATGCGGCCAGATACTGGCGGGAGTGCCTCCTCCAGAACGGCTACGCGTTTGTCGCGCAAGACATGCGGGGCATGTATGGGTCCGCTTCGGGCGGACGCGGCACCTCGCGCCACGGCGACGGCTACGACACCGTCGAGTGGATCGCCAAGCAGCCATGGTGCAATGGCAAGGTGGGCATGCTCGGCTATTCCCACCTCGGCGCCGTCCAGTACGAAACCGCCATCACCACCCCCCCACACCTGGCCTGCGCCATCCCCGCACAGGCACCGGGGAATTACTACACCGACTCATATTACCCGGAGCGGTTCCGCAAGGCCGACATGGAGACTCTCCTGCGGGGAGAGTTCACCTCCCGCACACAGCAACTGCTCAACCGGCGCATCCGCAGTCGGGAAACGTCGGAAATCAAGCAGTTCAACATTCCCATGCTGCACAGCGCGGGTTGGTTCGACTTCTACAAAGAGGGAGCGATCGAAATGTTCCGCGCCTGCCAGCGTGACGGCGGCCCCGGCGCGCGCGGCAACCAGAAGCTTCTCATCGGGCCCTGGGGCCATGGCGTCCTCCAGGAAGAGGATCCCGGCACACCACTGAAGCTGGAAGGGGGCCTGACGTTTCCTCCCAACAGCAAGCTCGACTGGGAAAAGGAAGTCTGGCTGCCGTGGTTCGACCACTGGCTCAAAGGAAAGCAGACCGGCGTCATGGACCAACCGCCGGTCCTCTATTATCTCATGGGCGCCACGGATGACCCGAGGGCACCCGGGAACAAGTGGATCGCGGCCGAGGACTTCCCGCCCAAATCCACCGCGGTTCCCTATTACCCGCACTCCGACCACTCGCTCAATACAGCGCCACCCACCAAGGACAAGGACTCGCTCCAATACGTCTATGATCCACGCGATCCCGTGCCCACGGTCGGGCGCGTCCACGCGCGCATGCCCGTCAAGGCACCACACGATCAGCGCGAGGTCGAAAACCGCCCGGACGTGCTCTTTTTCACCACGCCGAACCTGGCCTCGCCCCTCGAGATCGTTGGCCAGATCCGAGTGAGGCTTTGGGCGTCCTGCGATCAGAAAGACACCGACTTCACCGCAAAACTCACGGACGTTTATCCGGACGGCCGCTCCATGAACTTCCTGGATGGCATCGTCAAGGGCCGGTATCGCAATACCTACCTCAAGGAGGAATTCCTGACACCCGGCGAGGTATATGAATTCGAGATCGATCTGGGCTACATCGCCATCGTGCTGGCACCCGGGCACCGGCTGCGGCTCGCCATATCGAGCAGCAACTTCGACCGCTTCGACATCAACCCGAACACCGGAGAACCATACGGCGACCACGCGCTCACGCGCGAACTGATGGCAAAACGTTTTCGCGGGTACGAGCGCCGGGGGGAACCGCAATACACCGCGGCGCTGCCCGCCAAAATCGCCGTCTACCTGGATCGAAACCATCCGACCCAGGTGATCCTGCCCATCACTTCCGGGGGTAGATCGACAAGATGAGGGCGCGTCAACGTTTCGCTCCCTGGCTGGTCGCGGGTCTCCTGACGCTCGCCGCATCTGCCAAATCGATCCCCGCCGCCGACCATGCCGCCGCCCTGGACACGAGAAGAACGCTGGGAATCGGATTCGGCCTGGGTCGCGATACGGGCGACCTGGCTACCACCATGAGGGGCGAGAATGATTTCGTGGACACGATGGCGAGGGGGGCCGGGCTGAAGGAGATGAAGCGGCTCACGGCCCATGGCGTCAAAGTTGCAAGCGTCTTTCTGTCCCTTGCACAAATGCGGGAGACTATCTCATCGCTCAAAGGGGCCGACATCCGTTGCGCGTATCTGGCCTACAATCCGGAACAGAACCAGCGCACCCCGAGCGGGGAACTGGACGACTTCGTCGGCTCGGTTAGAACGGCCAAGGAACTCGCCAAGGCGTATGGCGCGCCGCTGGTCGTCGGCCCGGGCATGAGATTCATGACCACCCGCGAACAGGACTATGCGAAGGCCGCGCAGTATGCCGATGCCTGGCTAATACAATCACAGCGCTTCCAGATCGATCGCGACACCTCGCGCCATGCGTCGCCGGATGAATACCGGAAGAGCGTCGGGCGGGTCGTGGACCTGATCCACCGGGGCAATCCCAAAACCAAGATTTGGGTGCAAATAATCGTCTGCCCTGGAGCGCGCCCCGGCAACGACTTCTCCCCCGCAGAGATCGTGAGCCTGGCGCGGGCGATCGAGGATATCGTGGATGCGGTGCGCATCTACACGGCGGGCGCCGCGAGGGGCACCGAGACCCTGAAAGAGGTCATCCGTCTTCTCCGCCCCACGTCCGCGCAGCCCTTAGCCCCCTAGCCTGCATATCTCACGCGTTCGCGTGAAATATCCGGGCTAGCGACGCGCACCTCGCCTCAAAATCCTCGAGCCCCACAGTGGTCCCGCTGATACGGGCCTCCTCTGCGGCAAAAGCGATCATGTGGCTGTGCGCCGCGGATTCGAGACCGGCCTCGGGCTGTTCCCGGAGAGGACGCGTCATCTCGCCGTGGAGGGCATCCATCAGTCCCTCATCGCCTCCACCGTGCAGTTCGTAGCCGCCACCCTCCGCCGTCTTCAGGTCGTATCGGGTGGGCGCGCCCTCGTGCGGAAACAGCACGAGATGTGATCCGAAATGCCGGCGGTAGGTCTCGCCCCCTTTAAGCACGCCCCGGGTCCCATAGATCTCGAGGTGGCGGCCGTTCTCGAACGCCGTCATCGTAAACGTGCCCGTAATGCCACCCTCAAACTCCATCGCTAGCACCTGGCGATCCACAACGTCGTTGTCGCAGCGGTAGACGCAGCGGCCCCACGGGCTGGTCCGCAGCCACTGGGTGATCTCTTCCGCCGGGGCCTCGGCCGCGCGCCCATAAACCATCCCAAGCCACGGTGCTCTCATGTCATCGGCGTAGCGCAGCGCGTTGTAGGGACAGGTCCCGCCGACGGGACAACCGTCGGTGCATCGCGCGGGCGCGCCATCGGGAGCGTGTTCCCCGCGAAAGTGCTCGAGTGAGCCGAAGCTGGATATGCGGCGACACCTTCGCCCAACCAGCCAGTGGATGATATCGGCATCATGGCTGCATTTGGATAGAATCATCGGCGAACTCTTGTCGGCGACGGACCAGTGTCCGCGGACAAACGAATGCGCCTGATGCCATGGGCCAACGCCCTCGTTCGCCTGAATGGATACGACCTCTCCGATCGCCCCAGAGCAAACGATCTCCCTCGCCTTTCTGTAAAACGCCGCGAAGCGCAGGACGAAGCAGATCATGACACGGCGCCCTGCCTCGCGGGCCACTCGCACGACCTCCAAAACCTCCCCGGGCGTGGTGGCGATCGGTTTCTCGAGCAAGATGTCGTAACCTGCCCGAAGCGCGCCGACGCAATTTGCGTAATGAAGGTGGTCGGGCGTGGCGATGATCAGCACATCGGCGAGCTTTCCCGCCGCCAGCATGGCCTCGGCGCTCGGGAATCCTCGGAATGCCTGGTTTTTCGAAATCGCGCGTATCTTTTCGACGTTTGCCGCGGAGGGCGCCGCTCCCGCGACAATCTCGAATAAATCGGGGCGCAGGGAAGCCAACCTCATGTATGTCTGCGCCCGCGCGCCACAGCCGATGCACGCCAGTTTCAACCGTTTCTTGTGTGACATGATGACCTCCGAAATCGTGCGGTTCCACCCGCCTCTGCCTCTCAATCCGCCGGTACCGGCATAGAATCCGCAGCCTCAAAGAATGCGGCGACGTTCTCCCAGGGCACCTCCGGCCCCAGCACGTGGGCCGGGGCAAGTATGAGTCCCCCGCCCCTCCCAACGTCGCGGATCCGGGCGCGGACCTCGGCACGCACATCATCGGGCGTGCCAAATGGCATCGTTCTCTGGACGCTGACTGTTCCCCAGAACGCGAGGCGATCCCCGTAGCGCCGCTTGATGGCGGCGGGATCGACGCACTCCGGCTGCAAAGGGTTGAGGATATCGACGCCGACCTCGATGAGTTCCGGGATGAAGGATTCCACGTTCCCATCGGAGTGATAGAATACCGCGCAGTTGGGGTTGGCGGCCTTTGTCGCCCGGACAGTCTCGGCCAGCCGCGCCTTCAAGAACGTGCGCCACGTGTCCATGCGCATGAGCGGCCCTTCTTGCCCGGCCACGTCGTCCCCGGTTATTAGGATGTCGACCCCCGCAGCCGCAAAACGCGAGGCCGCGAAACGCTGGAAGCTGGCCGCGCGATCAAATAGAAAATGCGCGATTTCCGGCTCCTCGAGCATGTCCATCAAGAGTTCCTCCAATCCGCGGAGGTACCAGGCCTGCTCAAATGCCGATCCGGCGTAAGCCACGACCGCCAATCCCTTCGCGTGCAATGCGGCGACCTGCCGCTCCAGACCATCGTAGCGGTAAGGCTGATCGAGGTCCGGCCATGGATAGTCCTGGATCCGGCTCAAGTCGCCGATCCCGCGAAGGGGGGATTCGATGTGCGCAAAATGATGGAAGCCCCCGGCACGCCAGCGCACCCCCCATTCGTCCACCTCGCCGCTGGCGATCGCCTCGGAAGCCTCGGGCCCGAGCCAACCGGCGAATCGATCTCGCCGCAATGCCGTGGGCGCAAACGTGACGCGGGTGATGTCCATCGCGAAATAGTCCAGCGGATCCCGCCCCCCACAGTGCTCTCGCAACATGCGCTCCACCCCCGGCGTGTAGCCAATCGCCTCCTCATAAAGCAGGCGGGGCACCCGATCGGTCGGCCGTCTCGCCAGCGCCGCCAAGACTCGCTCTCGGGAAGTCATGGCCGCATGACGGGGGCCGTCGTACCCCCCCTGAATTGACCGTCGCCCACCGGCCGGGCGCCGCCGCCCCGCGCCAAGATCACAAACATCATACCCATGATCGTGTCGGCCCTCCGGCGTCGCCTGTCATGTCGGGATGTCCGCGCGCGGCTTGACGAGCAGGATGATGAAGACCGAGATGAGCGCCAGTCCCGCGAACGCCCCGAAGATCACATGGAGCGGCACATGATGGTCACGCAGCGCGCCAAACCCCCAATCGGCAAATCCGCCGCAGCTGATGCTCACCATGTTCATGAAGCCATAGCCGGTTGCCCGCAGGTCGTGCCGCGCAACCTGGCAGAGGATGGGCATGTTGTTGCAATCAAAAAAGCCCCAGCCGAGCCCAAACAGAATCAGGAGCCCGATGGCGACCCCGAGCGTGCCCGCGCCGCCAATGCCATAGAGCGCGGGAAGAAAAAAAGTCATGCCCAGCGCGCTCACGAAGATCCGCCCGCGCACGGTCTTTCGCATCAGGCGATCCGCCAGCCAGCCTCCCAAGACCGCCCCGACGAGCGAGGCAATCTGCACGTACAGCACCGCCGAGACCCCGGCCTTGCCCTGGCCGAGCGCAAATCTCTCCTTCAGGATATCGGGCATCCAGTCTTTCACCACCCAGCCCGCGATCGCCGGGAGCGTGAAATATAGGACCAGCAGGATGAACCCCGGATTGCCGAGAAGCTCGCGCGCGGCCCCGAGTGGCGATGGCTTCGGGCCAGCGTCCGGGCCCCTCGCCGGATTGCGCACCAGCGCAAACAGTGGCACTGCGTACAGCACCCCGACGATGCCGCAGATGCTGAACGCAAAGCGCCAGCCCAGCGACGGTTCGTCCGCGACGTAACCGGCGAATCCGCCGATGATGATGCCCACGTACAGGCCCATCTGATGGACGCCCACGGCGCGAGACCGCGTTGGCCCGGTGTGATAATCGGTGATGAGTGCCAGCGCCGCGGGTATGTAGAACGCCTCGCTTATGCCCATGATGGCCCGCGCCGCGATGAGTTGCTGAAACGACGTGGCGTGACCCGTCGCCCATGTCACAGCCGACCATATGCACAGGCTCAGCGCAATGACGTGCCGGCGGCTGATCCGGTCCGCTATGTAGCCGCCCACCGGGCTAAGGAGCGCGTACACCCACTTGAACGACCCGAGCACGATCCCCCAATTGGCCCTCGTGGCAATGTCCGGGATGTCGCCCATCATCGAGGATTTCATCGCGGCCAGCATCTGCCGATCGAGATAGTTGAGCATCACCACAGGCACGAGCAGCGCCACGACGAACCACGCGTAGGCCGTCGCGTGCCCCGCCGAAGAGGTGCTGGAATCCGATCGGCCCACGTCAGTTTCCCTCCACGTGCCCAGAGCGCGCGCCACGCCATCCGCGAATCATGGCCGCGATGCTAGACAGACGCCGCGCCGCAAGGCAACTGTTCGCGCGATCCCGGAATCAGGCCGGCACCATTCAAGCATGCCGCCACGCTCACTCCGGCAGGGGCTTGCCCTTTGTCTCCGGCGCCAGCCAAATGAGCGCCATCCCGAGCAAATAGACCAGCGTGATCTTTGCCATGGCGCCGCCGTAGTCGCCGCCGAGCAACCGGACCAATTCCCCCATGTAGAGCGTGCCGACGGCGGCCAAGATGCGCCCGAAATTGAAGCTGAGCCCCTGCCCGGTGGCGCGCACCCGCGTCGGAAAAAGTTCCGGCAGATAGAGCGGCAGCCAGCCATAGAACGCCGCAGTCAGGCCACCCACGACCCACGCCACCACCCAGAAGGTCAACCCGTCGCTCATGTCCAGATGACCGAACAGCCAACCGCACGACAACAGCGACAGCACGCACAGGCCAAAGTATACCGGCCGCCGACCCCACCAGCCCCCGATCAGAGGCGCCAGAAAACACCCCACGACGGCGCCAGTCGCCAAAAGGATCTGAACGTTGGCCTTGGCCCGCGCAGACGCGGTGGCTATCTGGCCCCAAGTCTCCTGCGGCAACTGCGCCTTGGCCTCCTTGAGTCGGGCGTTCAGCTCATGGCCGCTGAGCAGGCCAGCCTGTGTTTCGATCTTCCCGCCCGGCAATTCCTTCGCGACGAGCCGCGCCTGCGTCATCTGCTCGACCCACGACGGAATCCATCCCGAGACCGCGGCCCACGTGCCAACCAACGGGATCGCCGAGAATACGATCGCCAGGACCGTCCTCTTCCTCATGCCCTTTCCAAAGATCTCCACGATCGGTTGTTTCTTCGCAGTCTGCCTCGATGCCTTCCATCGCTCCGACTCCGGCACGAAGAAAACCACCAGCAGCGCCAGGGCGGCCGGCGCCGCGCCCACCAGCATCATCCACCGCCAGGAATCCGCCGTGACCGGAAAGATGCTTGCCACGACCCCGATGAACAGGGTTCCGACGTTCGCCGCCGCCCCGATCGCCCCCGCCAGCCTCGGCCTATATTGCTCCGGCCAGCATTCGACCACCAGCGCGACCGCCACCGCCCATTCCCCGCCCATCCCCAGCGATGCGATGAAGCGGAACAGGCCGAGATGCCACGCCGTGGTCGCAAAGAATCCCGCGCCCGTGAACAGGGAGTACATCAGGATGCTTATCACCATCGCCCGCACCCGGCCGATCCGGTCGCCCAGCCACCCAAACACCAGCCCGCCCAGCGCCGCTCCCAGCAGAAAACAGGCCGTGATCACCCCGATCCACCGGCCGACATCCGCATCGCCCATGTCCGCCAGCAGCTCCTGCAACGCCGGCCGCGCCACCAGCGGGAAAAGGCCAATCTCCACCCCGTCGAACATCCAACCCAAGAAAGCGGCGGCCAGCGTTATCCATCGCGCCCGCCAGAGTGCCGCATCAGATCCGCCAACCATCGCGATCACCTTTGTGCCAGCCTGCCGCCAAAACGGACGCCCTTCGCGCCTGAGACATTCGCCGCGAAGTGAGCCTTCCCGCCGTCATGGGTCACGTCGCGTCCGACCCCCTTTGCCCCGCCACGCCAGCAGCAGCATGCCGACGCCAAACAAAAGCAGCACCAGGCCCCAGAGGAAGTTGATGTTGATGCCCATGCAGTGCTCGGCGTAGATATTCTTCTTGGAGAACAGGCCAAACAGTGTCAGCAGTGCGCCAAATGCGGTGAACATCGCGCCGATCGGGATTCGCACATCGAGATGCATGCCGCCTCCATTCACCAGAATAGCCAGTTCAACACGGCGCTCGCGACGAGCACAACCGCCCCAAGGACCGCCGGGCGCTTGTACCACGCCACCGCATCGCCCTTGATCCGCGGCGTCAGCGCGTACACGAGCCCACGCAGCTCTTCGTCGGTCTTGTTCCTCCGCGTCACGAGCGATATCAGGATCGTGGCCACGAAACACACGGTCCACGCGTAGATGGCCGTCCAAAAATTCTGCGCCATCTCGCTCGGGTAAAAGTCCAGCGTCGCGCCCAGCCAGCCGCCCTTGATCCCGGCGGCAGCGCCCACTGGCAACGTGAGGCCGTGATGCAGCGCCGCCGCCAGCGTGCCGCAGATGAGTCCAAAGAACGCACCGTGGCCGGTGGCCCGCCGCCAGAACATCCCCAGCAGGAAGGTCGCGAACAACGGCGCGTTCACGAACGCGAACACGAGCTGGAGGATGTCCATGATGTTGTTGAACTGCGCCGCCGCGTACGCCGCCGCCATGCTCGCCAGGATACCCACCACCGTCGTCCATCGCCCCACCGCAAGATAGTGGGCGTCGGTGCCATCGCGCTTGATGTAACCCTGGTAGATATCGTAGGTCCACACCGTGTTGAAGGCCGTCACGTTGCCCGCCATGCCCGACATGAAGGAAGCCATCAGCGCCGTCAGGCCAAGCCCGAGCATCCCGGTCGGAAAGTAGTGTGCCAGCATCGAGGGCATCACCATGTCATAGTCAAGGCTGTTGCCCTTGGCGGGCAGCTGGAAACCACCGCCGCTCTGGTGCAGGGCAATGGCGATCATCCCCGGCACGATCACAAGGCCCGGAAACAGCATCTTCGGGATCGCCGCAATAACCGGGGTCCTGCGCGCCGCGTTCATGTCGCGCGCGGCCATCGCCCGCTGCACGACCAGGAAATCGGTGCACCAGTAGCCAAAGGAAAGGACAAAACCCAGCCCCATCGCCAGGCCGAACCACTCGACGCCCATCGGATTCGCGGCCGGCGAACCGGTGTGTGTCCACGACTGAGTCCACGCCCCGCTGGCGAAGCCCGCGTTCGTCGCGACCGGCCCCAGCTTTGCCACCAGCCCGTCCCAGCCCCCCGCCTGCTGCAGGCCCAACAGCACGAGCGGCAGGAACCCAAACACGATCAGGAAAAACTGCAGCACCTCATTGTAGATCGCCGAGGTCAGCCCCCCCATGAAAATGTAGCAGAGCACGATGAGGCCCGATGCCGTGATGCACACGTGAAAGTTCCACCCCAGGATCGCGCTCAGCAGCTTCGCCAGCGCATACATCGAGATGCCCGAAGACATCACGGTCATCGCCGCGAACGTCAGCGCGTTGAAACCGCGCGTCTTCTCGTCGAATCGGAGCTTCAGGTATTCCGGCACCGACCGCGCCTTCGATCCATAGTAGAATGGCATCATGAACACGGCCACGAAGACCATCGCCGGGATTGCCCCCACCCAATAGAAGTGGCTCGTCATGATCCCGTACTTCGCCCCGGAGGCCGCCATCCCCATGACCTCCTGCGCGCCGAGATTTGCGCCAATGAACCCGAGCGCACACACCCACGCCGGCAACGAGCGGCCCGACTCGAAAAAGTCCTTGCTCCCCCGCACGTCGCGCCGCAGCACGTATCCGATCCCAAGAACGAACGCGAAATACACAGCGAGCACCGTGTAATCGACCCACTGGAGATGTATCTGCATCATTTTTGCCGCGCCCATGTCTGAGGGTCACCCCCATTAGCAGACCGCCCGCTGCCTGGGAACAATATTCGCGGGACCCTCGAACATCATCGACACGTCAGGGCCCTGTCCCTACCCAATACCAGTGGACCTAATATGCCCATGAGGAGGGTGCCCACAGACGCCAACCCGAAATCCGGCCCCCGGAAAGGCGCCCCCTCCCCCACTAAAAAATGGGTGAAATCCCTCCGCCGAAAGCGGAAGTCCGCGCCGCGCAAGAAACGCTCGATCCGGGAACTCCTGCGCGCGTACGAGGATCAGTTTCCCCGCTTCGTCAAGCGGCTCAATCGCACCCTCTGGGCGCTGATTCTCGTCAGCGCGGCCATCCATGTCGTCGCGGTGACGTTCTTCGGTTCGTGGGTGGTCTATCGCCACTTCTTCCACAGAGAGGTCCTCCTCGAGGCCGCGCCCCCCATCCAAAAAACCATCGATCCCCGAGAGCTCAAATACACCGTCCACGTGCAGGAACAGCAGCGGCGAAGTGGGCGGCCCAACCTTCAGTCGCGCCTCACCTCGCAGCGCGTCTCCGGTTTCTCGCTGCCCGACGTCCGCTCTGAAATCGCCCCCGTGACCGATCCGGTCCTCGGCAGCCTTGGATCGTTCGGCCAGTCTGGAACCGGTCGCGGCTTCGGCGGGGGCGTTGGCTCCGGGGGACTCGGCCTTGGCGAATCCACCGTCCGCTTCTTCGGCATCACCGACCGAGGCGAGCGGATCGCCTTCCTGATCGATATCTCCCTCAGCATGGCAGAGGACGACAAGGGCGGCGAGGCCGGTTTCGAGAAGCTCAAGGCAGAGATCGAAGACATGGTCGACTTGCTCAGCCCCGGCACGTTCTTTAACCTCGTGCTCTTCGGCGACCAGGTCGATCTGTTCGAGCAAAGGATGATCCTCGCAACCGATGTCAACAAACGCCGCGCACGGGATTTCCTGGGGCCCTACCTCCGCGGCATCGCAGAAAGCCAGGCCCGCAGCGCCAATGTCCTCAGAAACTACGAGCCCACCGTGGAGGGCATTCCCGCCATCGGCGGCTCCACCCGCATGGACCTCGGCATCACCGCCGCCTTCGAGCAAAACGCGGACGTCGTCATGCTTATATCCGACGGCCGACCCCGCATCATCAGGCGCCTCGAGGGCAAGGCGCTGGAGAGATCTGAGAAGCGCGCGGCCGAGGCCCGCGAGGCGAACGAGGACGACGCCAAGCGTCTCGCGGAGTTCCAGAAGGAACAGGCCGAGATGAATGCCCGGCGCCAGAAGCGCGGCCTGCCCCCGAAGATCGCCGAAAACCGCCCGCGCCCGCCCGCCAAACCCTCGAATGGCCCGCCCGGGCCGCCCGGGCCGCCCGGCCCACCCCCCTGGGACGACGAAGATATCCTCGACCACATCGAAAGCATCGGCAAGGCGCTCTACAAGGACAAGGGCCGCCCCATGCCCCGCATCAACTGCGTCGCGTTCGTCTGCCAGCGCGACGAGGAAGAGTTCATGAAGAGGCTCGCGCGGAAATTTCACGGCAACTTCAAGCGGGCCAAGGCCCGGGTCAAACCGATCGTCGAATGAACCCCCACTCCAACATGCGCACGACACTGGCACCTTTCTGCCTTGCGATCACCCTCACGGTTCCGGTGATGCCCGCGGCCGAACCGACGTGGCCCGAGTTCCATGGCCCCGGACGCGCGAACATCTCCGGCGAACAGCACCTCCTGAAGAGATGGCCCGAGGGCGGGCCACCGCTCATATGGACTTTCCCGCACTGCGGCCGGGGCTACTCCGGCGTCACGATCGCAGGCGGAATGATCTTCACCGCCGGGGACTTCGACGACGCCGAAAGACTCATCGCCCTCGACATGGGAGGACGACGTGTGTGGGAGGCGCCCAACGGCCGACCCTGGCGCGGGGCCTGCCCGGGTTCTCGCGCCACGCCCACGTGGAGCGACAACGTCCTGTACCACATGAACCCCAACGGTCGGCTTGCGGCCTTCGACGCCCTCACGGGACGCGAGATCTGGACCGTGGACCTCGTCGAGCGATTCGGGGCGAGCTTCGGCATATGGGGCCTCGCCGAAAACGTCGTGGCCGATGGTGATCGCGTCTTCTGCATGCCGGGAGGGCCAGGGGGCCGCATAGTCGCCCTGGACAAACGCACCGGCGAAACCATCTGGTGCAATACCGAGATCGGGGATTCCGCCGCCTATTGCTCGCCGGCGATCGTCACGCATAACGGCGTCCGCCAACTCGTCACCATGACCCAAAAATCTGTCCTCGGCATCGCCCTGGACGACGGCCGCCTCGTCTGGTCCGCGCCCTTCGTTCCGCGCTCCCCTCAAAACGCTCTCACGCCCGTGTATCACGACGGGCGCGTCTTCGTCGCCTGCGGCCATTCCTCTGGCGGCACGGTGTTCCAGATCGACGATGCCGCATGCACCGCGACGCCGATTTGGTCCCGTGAAGACCTCGATAACTGCCACGGCGGCGCAGTCCTGATCCAGGGCAGGCTCTTCGGCAGCGGCTGCCGCCAGGGCGGAAAGAAATTCTACTGCGTCGACTTCCTGTCCGGGCGCACGATCCAGCTCGATGACACCCTCGGAAAAGTCGGGATAACCTGCGCGGATGGGATGCTCTACTGCCTGAACCATCAGGGCACCATGTCTCTGGTTGCCATCACCCCGGCAGGGTTTGAGATCGCTAGTCAGTTCGATCTCGGGAAACGTCCCGCCAACTCCTACCTCGCCCACCCCGTGGTCTGCGGCGGCCGCCTATACATCCGCTGCAATCAGGAACTCCGCGCCTTCGACATCCGGGCCCGGTGATCCGACAGCACTCGAAGACCCTGGGCGGTCGGTGGCCCGCCCCCGTCGGCCTCCCCGCCGCCTGTCTCCAGCATCGGGAATGCCTCGCGTCGGGCCTCGGATCGACCGCGATTGCTTCCGCCCCAACCGACATATACGATCCGTGGCAGCTCCTGCAACGAAATGACGACCCGCTCCAAACTGACCTTCTGGTTCGTCGGCCTTCTGTTGGCCGCAAACTCGATCATCGCCCTGGCCACCCTCTTTCAGCTCCGGCGCGATTTCACCGCCGAAGTCCAGACCCGCGTCCGCCTGGATCTCAACTCCGCCCGTCGCGTCTACACCGACGCCATCCGCAATCGCCAGGAGTTCCTCAGCGGAGCGGCCCTCGACGCCCCCTTGGCGCAGGCCCTCCGCGACGACCAGCCCCAGCTCGCGGCGCAGATATTTCGCTCCATGCCCCTCGATGGCGAATTCGACATCCTGGCACTCTTGGATGCCAGGGGCGTCGTGCTCCATCGCGCACACAATCCAGCGGTCCGCGGCGATAGCCTCCGCGATCGCCCCCTGGTCCGCAGCGCCCTCGAGTCAGGCCGCCCAACCTCCGGCACCATTGTCATCGGGGCCGCCGACCTCTCCCTGGAAAGCGCCCGGCTCGCCCAGGCCGCCACCATCACGACCCTCCAGCCGGATGGCTCCACCCACCCGACCCAGCTCCTGCGCGATGGCATGTTCATCGCCACCGCGATTCCAATCCGCCTCGACAACAGGGTCGTGGGCGTCCTCTTCGGCGCCACCCTGCTCAATGACCACGACGAGCTGGTCGATCTCATCAAGGACGATGTCTTCCAGGGTGAATCCTTCGAACATCGCGAGATCGGCACGACCACCCTGTTCCTCGGTGACATCCGCATCGCCACCAACGTCCGCACCGCCGACGGCCGCCGCGCCACCGGCACCCGTTTGAGCGCCGAGGTCCGCCAGCGCGTCATCGAGAATGGCCAGCCATGGGCAGACCGCGCCTACGTCGTCAACGACTGGTACATCACCGCCTATGAGCCCATTCGCGATCCCGACAACCGTGTCATCGGCGCCCTCTACGTCGGATTGCTCGAAAGGGCCTTCCGCAGATCGCTGGACATCAGCACGCAGGTCATCCTCATAACCCTCGGCCTCACCACCGCGGCCAGCCTCATGCTTATCCTGTTTGTGATCCGCCGCCTCCTCGGACCCGTCGATCGCATCATGAGCATGTGCCGCCGCATCATCAGTGGCGACCTCACCGCGCGCACCGACTCTCGCCCGCCGGGCGAAATGGGCCTCGTCTGCCAGGCTATCGACGCAATGGTCGATGCCGTCGCCGACCGAGAGCGCCAGCTCAAGGAATACGCGCACAAGACCATCTCAGAGAGCGAGAAACTCGCCTCCGTCGGCCGCCTCGCCGCCGGCGTCGCCCACGAGATCAACAATCCCCTCACCGGTGTTCTCTCCTTCGCCCACCTCCTTCGCGAGGAGGGCGCACTGGGCGAAAAAGAGCGCCACGACATCGACATCATCATCCACGAGACCGAGCGAGTCCGCGAAATCGTCCGGGGCCTCCTGGACTTCGCCCGGCGTCGCCCCATGCACAAGGCACCGTTCGATGTCAACGACATGGTGCGCCATACGCTCAAGCTCGTGCGCAGCCAGCGGGAGTTTGACGCCATCGATATCCAACATGATTCCGCCGAGGATCCCCTCACGCTCAACGGCGACCGGTCACAGATACAACAGGTCCTGCTCAACCTCTGCTTCAACGCCTGCGAGGCGATGTCTGGCGCCGGCCGCCTGACCATCCGCACGGCCATTCACGACGGCGGCGTCCGCCTCGAGGTCCAGGACACGGGCCACGGCATCCACCGCTCTGACATCGAGCGCATTTTTGAACCCTTCTTTACGACCAAAGCCGTCGGCAAAGGCACCGGCCTCGGCCTCAGCATCAGCTACGGCATTGTCCAGAAACACGGCGGCACCTTCGACGTCGATTCCGAGCCAGGCAAGGGCAGCACGTTTGCCATCACCTTCCCCGACCGGCCCGAGTCCGCCGCAACCCCCGTCCCATGAACGAAAACAAAACACCCCCAACGCCACCGGGCATCGGGCGCGTCCTCGTCATCGACGACGAGGCGGTCGTCGGCATGAGCTGCCGGCGGGCGCTCGCCTCCGGCGATTGCCATGTCGATATATTTCAGGATCCCCGCCTCGGCATCGAGGCCGCCCTGGGAGACCAATACGACATCATCCTGCTCGATGTCGTCATGCCACAGGCCAACGGCATCGAGATGCTCCGCCAGATCCGCGCGGCCAACGTCCGCTCCGAGGTGATCATAATCACGGGACACGCCACCGTCGAGATGGCCGTCGATGCCATGAAGGCCGGCGCAACCGACTATCTCTGCAAGCCGTTTTCGCCCGACGAACTGCGACTGGTCGTCCGCAAGGTCGCCGAACACTCGGCGCTCATCAGCGAAAATGCCGCCCTCCGCCGCGAGCTCGAAGCGCACCGCGGCCTGGAGGGGATCATCGGCGAAAGCCGCGCGATGCAGCGGGTGTTCACGATCCTTCGCCGCGTTGCCCCCACTCCGGGCACCGTCCTCATCACCGGTGAGAGCGGCACCGGAAAAGAACTCGTCGCTCGCGCCGTGCACCGCCTCAGCCCCCGACGCGAGCACCCATACCTCGCCTGCGACTGCGGCACGCTCAGCCCATCCCTCCTCGAAAGCGAACTCTTCGGCCACGTCAAGGGCGCCTTCACGGGGGCCACGGCCACGCGCATCGGCCTGCTCGAGGCGGCCTCCGGCGGCACGCTCTTCCTTGACGAGATCGCCAATGTCTCCCTCGAAACCCAGGCGAAACTCCTCCGCGTCCTCGAGACCCGGCGCGTCCGCAAGGTCGGAGCCACGGACGAGGAGGACATAGACATCCGCCTGGTCGCGGCCACCAACCGCGACCTCGCCGAACTCGTCGCCAAGAACCAATTCCGGGAGGACCTCTTCTATCGCCTCAACGTCCTCCCCGTGCGCCTCCCACCACTGCGTGATCGCCATGGCGACGTCCCACTGCTCGCCCTCGCCTTTCTCGAACGTCTCCGAAAGGATCACCCCGAAATCCGCGCTCGCGGGTTCAGCCCCGAAGCCATGCGCCTTCTCGACAGCCACCCCTGGCCGGGCAATGTCCGGGAACTCAAGAACATCGTCGAGCGCATGGCCGTGCTCGGCACGGGCGATCTCCTCGATGTCGGCGACGTGCCACAGGAACTCCTCGGCGTGCGCATCGCGCCGGTCGTCGGCTCGCTGCCACAGAGCTGGCAGGCGTTCCGCGACCTCAAGCGGCGCCTCCGCAATGAGGCAGTCCAGGACCTCGAGCGCCGATTCCTCGTCGAGACCCTCGAGCGCTCGGGCGACAACGTCAGCCGCGCCGCAGAGATGGTCGGAATCCAGCGCACCCAGCTCCACGCCCTCCTCCAGAAACACGGCCTCCGCGGACACGCCGAGCCCTGAGCCCCCCCTAGGCCGGGGCCTCCAGTTCGACTCAATCGGCATAATCCGCCATACACTGTCACCCGCATCACGACATCCATCCGGGCTCTTCGGATGTGGAACACCGGAATGCCCGTCCGCTACTGCCGCAGTCGCAGCGGGTTAAACAAACCGCGCCGCAGCGCCGCATTTGGCACGCCATCTGCTTAGGGGATACGTCGGCCCCGATATGCGGGTCTGGCACAACAGGAGACAAAACACATGGACACCGTGACATCAACAGAATCCAAACCCCGCCTGCTCGTCGTGGATGACGAGCCCATCATCTGCGAGAGCTGCGAGCGCATCTTCGCCCCGCACGGCTATGTCGTCGAGACGACGACCGACTCGCACGACGGCCTCTCGCGCGCGCTCAGCACAAAGTATGACGCGATCGTGCTCGACATCAAAATGCCCGCGCTCGATGGCGTCGCCTTCCTCGATCGCCTGAACCGCGCCAGCCGTCGCCTCCCCCTCGGCGCCCCGCCCGTGATCGCTATCAGCGGCCACTCCGATAAGCGTGCCGAAGCCGCCGCACGGCGGCTGGGGATCGCCGATTATCTCGCGAAGCCCTTTCGCCCGGACGAGATCCGCACCGCGGTCGGGCACGCAGTCAGCAGCTCCCGCCGCACGGCCTGGGCCCGCGTGCAACCCGGGACACTCGCGCGTGCCGACGACCTCAGCGCCATTGAGCGAATCCGGCTGACCAATCGGCGCGGCGAACGGGTCACGCTCATCACCTCGGGCATCCTGCGCAGAGACTCGGGTGCCGGTCGCAAACTCGTCGAGGGCCTGCTGTCGGCCGGCTATCCGGTCGAGGTCTCGCTCGGTAATCGGGGCGACCAGTTCCGCGCGGCCATTGATGAGATCCCCCACTGCGAAAGGTTGCTCATCCTCCAATTGACCGACCGAAAACTCCAGCCCGGCACCGTCTCATGCGAGTCCGCCGGCGAATGGGCCCGCGCCGGTGGTGCGCGGCCTGGGACGGTCGCCATCGCGATCCTTCAACCCGCCGCCGAAAGCGTCTCGCCGGCCGCGTTCACCCCCGAGGTCTCCGCCAGGATCGCCACCAACCTCGCCGCGCTCATGCTGTAAATCGAGGGCGCGAAGACGCGCGACACGCGCCGGCAGAAAGGTCCGACCCCTCCTCGGCCGCCCGACGGTAAACATCATGCGACCCGCGCCCTGCCTATTCGAGAATCCAAGCGCCTGGACTATAGAGACCAGCTTGCGGGCGACGATCCGTGCGCTCAGGGCCGGCGCCTGCCGAAAATCCGGTTGGCAAAAACGGCCGCGAGGAAGGCGGCCGTCGGCCGGTTGATCAATGGCTCGATCAGGCCCGTCGACACCCCAGTGAAATGGGTGACCAACAACGTGACGCCCAGCGTCAGGACCGCCGTCAATCCCGCCAATACGAAAAGCCCGCGCCCGGCCCGATAGCCCGCGATCCTCGCCGCTATCACGGGCGGGATGGTCAGTATGATCGGCGCGATGATCGCGTTGTCCGCCGGGATCTTCAGGCGAAAAACGACGATCAGAACGATCTCCGTCGCCATCGAGATCGCCGTATAGATCAAGGCAAAGGCCCACACCGGTCGCCTGCGGTCCATCCAGGCGTCAACACCGGCCGACACCAATGGTTGCGCTGCTCACTTCACCCCCGCCGCAAGCCCGCGGCGGCCCCTCCTCCCATCCCCTTGGGCACCCGTCGTTCTTGAGTCCGGACACCAAAGCCAATACTGTCTCCCGATGATCCGGGTCCAGATATCAATCCCCCTCCTATGCTCCCCTACGCGTTGACGATCTTCACCGGGGCCCTCCTGCTCTTCGAGGTGCAGCCAATAATCGGCAAGTACATCCTGCCGTGGTTCGGGGGCGCGCCAGCCGTCTGGACAACATGCCTCCTCTTTTTTCAGCTCTTGCTGCTGGGCGGTTATGCCTACGCACACTTCAGCATCCGTTTCCTGAAACCCCGCCACCAGGTGGCCCTCCACGTCGCGCTGCTCCTGGGCGCGCTGGCCCTGCTGCCCATCACGCCATCGGAGGCATGGAAACCAACCGGGTCCAGCCTCCCCGTGGCCCATATCATGGCGCTCCTCGCCGCATCGATCGGCCTGCCCTACCTGGTGCTTTCCTCAACCGGGCCTCTTCTCCAGGCATGGTTTAGGCGGACCCATCCCGGCCGATCGCCCTACCGATTCTACGCGCTTTCAAACATCGGTTCCCTCTTGGCGCTGCTGGCCTATCCCTTCTGCATCGAGGTCTATCTGTCGCGCGGGACACAGACCCTGCTCTGGTCATGGGGGATGGTCATCTTCGCCCTGATGAGCGCCTGGGTCGCCGCCCGCGTGTGGGCCGTTCGCCATGCCCCCGACGCTGACGATCCCCCGCCCGGGCAGCAGGATACCGCCAGACCCGCGCCCGGCAAAATCCTCCTGTGGCTGCTGCTGCCCGCGTGCGCCTCGGCCACGCTGATGGCCACCACCAATAAACTCTGCCAGGACATGGCCGTCACACCGTTCTTATGGGTGGTGCCACTGGCCATCTACCTCCTCACCTTCGTGCTTTGCTTCGACAACCCCCGCTGGTATTCGCGCGTTTGTTTCGGCGCCGCGCTCCCGCCGGCCATCGCGGCGGTCGCGTGGGCGATGTTCGAGGGCGTGGATCTATCGATAGCAAAACAGGTCGCCATCCACTGCGCGGCCCTCTTCGTCTGCTGCATGGTCTGCCACGGCGAACTGTATGGCCTGCGGCCCCACCCGCGCCATCTGACGGCGTACTACCTGGCGATCGCCCTCGGGGGCGCGATCGGTGGAGTGCTCGTGGCCGCCGTCGCCCCCCTCGTCTTTACCACGTACGAAGAACTGAACTGGGCGCTCGTCCTCGGCCTGCTCCTGCTCCTGGTGGTCTGCATCTCGGACAGGGACGGCCTTGATGCGTGGCGCTGGTTCGCCTTCGCGCTGCTGTGCCTGGCGATGGGTATGGTCGGCCTCGACCGAGGGGCCGCCATGGCAATCGGATGGTGGAAGAGTCACCACCAGCAGTTCCCCTCGCTCGCCTGGCTCGCGCCGACCTGGAAGGGCTTCGCGAGCCTGCACTGGGCGCCGGGCGCCCTGATCGCCGCACTGGCTTGCGTGGGACATTTCAGGGGCTTCTTCGATACCCCGCGCGCCTGCCATCGCCTGACGTGCGGCTTCTTGGCCGCGGCGCTCGTCGCCGCCGCGATCACTTTCGCAAAGTCGGCATCCAGCGGCGGGACCATCGTGGCCGCAGCGCGCAACTTCTATGGCGTCCTGAAGGTCAGGGAATACAACCGCGGCAATCCCGACACGCACTACTTCCTGCTGGAACACGGCCGCATCACCCACGGCCTCCAGTTCACCAGCCCCATGCTGGCCAACCAGCCGACCACATATTACATGGAGCGCAGCGGGATCAACATCGCCTTCCGCCTCATGCCCGCGCACGACGGCAGTCGCCACATAGGCGTGCTCGGATTAGGCACCGGCTCGATCGCGTCCCTCGGACTGCCCGGTGACAGGTTTCGATTCTACGAGATCAACCCCGAGATCTCCCGCATCGCCAGCACGATGTTCTCGTGCCTAAGCAAAAGCCGGGCAAAAACCGAGATCGTGCTTGGCGATGCCCGGCTCTCCCTGGAGCGCGAGGCCCCACAGAACTTCGACATTCTGGTCATGGACGCCTTCAGCAGCGACGCGGTCCCCATCCACCTCCTCACCAAGGAGGCCTTCGAGATATACCTCCGCCATATGCGCCAGGGCGGCGTCATCGCCGTGCACATATCCAACCGGTTCCTCGATCTCCGGCCCGTCGTGGCCAACGTCGCGTCCCATTTCAAGCTGAACAGCGCCACCATTTCGACGTGGGAGGACGAGGATGTGGAATGGTGGGACTACGAATCCACCTGGGTCTTGCTCACGCGCGATGACAAGTTCATGAACCTCCCCACAATCCGCGCGGCCGCCTCCAAACCCGACGACAAGCCCCCGCGCATCCCCCTTTGGACCGACGACTGGGCCAGCCTGTTCCCCATCCTTGAGTGACGCGCGTTCTCGCGCCCCAGCCCGCCGGCTTTGACGCCTGTCGAACTATGTGCAAACCTCTTGGCAGGTTTCACCGATATGCGAAAAATGAATTTTCTCACCACCGTGAGGGGATCCCTGCTCGAGGGCTTCTATCCCAGTGGCTGGGACCTGGCCAAGATCGACCGCTGCTGCGCATTGGGCCTGCGCCGCGTTATCGCGCGCGGCAGATCCTGGAACCCGGAATTCCGCGCGGTCCCCGTCAAGGATGTGTCCGCGATGGACAGGCGCATGGGTGACGCCATCGCCGACCAGATCGAGCATGCCCGCAGCCAGGGCCGACCGCTCGCGCTGATCCTTCCCGTGGGCCCCATGGGCATGTACCGCCAAGTGATCAGGCGGATCCACTCCTCCCGTACGCCCTGCGACCACGTCACGACTTTCAACATGGACGAATGGTCCGACCGGGATGGCAACACCTTCCCGGGAAATCGCCCTGGCGGCTTCAGGCACGCGATGACGGCCGCCCTCTTCGGCCCGCTCGAAAAGTACACCGTCCCACCCCGCCAACGGAACTTCGCGACGAAATCCGACCTGCCCACCTACCCGGAGAAGATCAGGCGCCTGAAAGACAAAGGTGCCCGCCTAGTCACGGTTTACGGCATCGGACGCACCTGCCATATCGCATTCTGGGAACCACAGATCGCCGCGGAGTTCGCCTCGGCGAAGGAGTGGAAGGCCCAAACGTTCAGGATCGGTCAGGCCCTCCATCCCCTGACGATTGAGCAGAACGCCCTCCACAGCTTCAACAGCCGATTCACCCTCATCCCCTGCTGGGCCAATACCATCGGCCCCGGCCTATTCCTCCAAAGCGACTTCTGCATCGGCGGCGCGGACGGGGTCTATCCCGACCGCGGCGCCATGTGGCAGGGCATGAGCCTCTGCGTCACGCTGCAATATGGCCCAGACCCATGGGTTCCCTCCACTTGGATGCCGACTCTCCCCGGACGACTGTTCTTCACGCGAACGCTGGCGGGGCCCCTGCAACCCGAGGCACATTGAACATGAACACCTCCCGCCACCCGACGAGGACCGCAGCATGACGGGTCGGCAACGCGTCGCCATGGCCATGCGGCACGGGCAACCCGACCGCGTCCCGGTGATGTGCCAGCTCGCCCTGGGCCACTATTTCTTGAATGGGCGCCACAGCCCCGCCGACATCTGGTTCGATGGCGCGTGCCTCGCCGACACGCTGGTTGGTTTCCAGGCGCGATATGGCTTCGACGGAATCCTCGTCAACCTCCCGGGTCGCCCACCAGACTGGAGGGAGTGCATCGCGGATCGGCGCGCGGTGGACCCGGGCGAGATCATCCGATGGAAGAACGGGCTGGAGACACGGATTCCCCCCGATGACAACCCCCATACTCTCGCGACGTCTGGCGCCGCCCTGCCCCGGGCGAACTGCGACACGGTCGATCCCGACGACCCCGCCACGTACCGCGTCCCCGGATACGTCTGGAACACCTGGCATGCCCCGACATTATGGGACATTCCCGACCGCGCTGATCTGTCCGATCCGGGCGCGTATCCCGAATGGTTCACATCAACAGTTGCGGCCGTGCGATCTGCCCGCCCGAATGCGTCGGTCCACGCAGAAGTCTTCTCGCCCTTCACCCACCTGATCGAACTCTTCGGATACGAGCAGGCACTGATGGCCCTTGTCGATGTTCCCGAGACGTGCCTCCGCCTGCTCGATGTCTTCACCGGAATCGTGTGCGCCCAGGTGCGATGCCATGCCCAAGTCGGACCCGACGCCATACTCATCAGCTCGGCATTCGCCGGGGCCGGCTTCATTGGCCGCGAGATGTACCAGCGCTTCGTGCTCCCATTCGAGCGCCGCGTCGCGGAGGCGATCCGGGGTGCCAATCTCCCATCTTACACCCACACCTGCGGGGCCATCGGCGACAGATTGGATCTCATGGCCGAAACCTGCGTCGATGGCATCGACACCCTCGACCCGCCCCCGCTCGGCACCGTCGATCTCGCCAAGGCCAAGGCCGAATTCGGAGACCGCTTCTTCTTCAAAGGAAATCTCGACGCGGTCAACGAGATGCTGAACGCGGATGACGCGACGTTCGAGCGGGCCGTGCGACAGCGCCTCGAGATCGGCATGCCGGGGGGCGGATACATCCTGTCCTCCGCCTGTTCCGTCGCACCCCATGTTGCGCCAGAGCGTTTGATCCGCATGGTCGAGTTAGCCGAGCGCCATGGCCGCTACGATTAGACCCCCGCGCCCACCGCAGCGGCGGCCGGTTCCAGACCGCGCACAACCCTCGAACCTGCTGGATTGACCCCAATCGCCAGCCGCCCCACCATTCCCAAATGAAAGCCCGCCACTTGTGCCCCCTCCTCCTCGCTTCACTGGCGACGCCCGCCTTCGCCGCCGGGGCCACTGCGCCAGCCAAGAAGACTCTTGCGCCCCACCCCGTGGTCAAGACGTTCTACGTCTCGGGCGTCAAGACCGAGATTGGCGCCAATAAGATCGTCGATGCCGTCAAGAAACTGCCCAGCGTCACCGACGTCAAGGAGCTCACCCCCACCAGCGGCTACATCCGCGTCGCCTTCGACACTCACGCCATCGCAAGCCACCTGATCGCCCAGACCATCCTCGATAACGGCGGCCAAGACATCCACATCACATTCACCGTGCCCCAGTACTCGCAAAACGTCGAAAAACTCGATGCCCTTTTTGCCAAGGTCGAGAAGGAGCGCCACGTGAAAATCGAGGCCAAGGACAAGACCAAGGGCGAATTCAAACTCACCTATCTGCCCATCACCCCCGATCCGAACGACCCCCGAAAGGTCGGCTTCAACTACGGCCACCTCGGCCACCCGCTTCACGACCCGCCCCCGAAGGGCCTCGGCCTCCAGTACCAGATGCCGGACGTGCCCGGGCCCGATTCGCCGGCCGCCAAGGCCAAGCGCAAGACCAAGAAATAGATTCTCCCCTCCCGCTGTCGGCCCTTATGCTGCGGGGCATGCCCGGCCAATCTCATTTTCTGAGACTGATCGGCATGCTGCCGTTCTGTCTGTCGGTGAATGGTCTCGCCGCCGACCGTTTCATGGCCGACTTCGAGGCGGCCGACGGCATCAAGGCGCACGACGGCCTCTACACATCCAGGGTCGAGGCTTCGATCATCGCCGGGGGCCCCACTGGCGCCGACGGCCACTGTCTCCAGCTCCGCACCAAAGAGCCATCCACCTCTTGCCCCTGCGATATCCGCCTCCCCATCACCGTCGAGAAAAATCTCGTTCTCGCGTTCGACCACCGTGAGGAGATCGAGGCCGGCCACGAGGGTGCGTACCTGGGAATGTCTTTCTTCGTCGGTGACGAACAGTGGTTCTGGGCCAGCGATGAGTTCACGGAAAAATGGCGCCATGTCGAATTGCCGATCGGGAATCTCACCAGCTCGTCCGGCAAGAAAGTCACGCCGGGACTCTTGATCTCCAGAATCCAGCTCTATGGGCGGGTCAAGGAAAGAACGGCGACCAAGGGTCAGACAAGGGCCCAGATGACCGTCTGGTTGGACAACATCCGCATCCACGTCGCGCCGCGCGAAGGCCGCCTCACCGACAAGATTCGCACTTCATTCGCCAATCCCCCGATGTTCAATTGGGCGCGACCCCGTTCATCCGCCCGCGAGAAACTGCAGTACTCGACCGACCCCGCGTTTCCGGCCACAGGCACGACGACGGTCGAAACATCCGCGAACTTCCACACGCCCCCGGCGCCGCTGGAACCCGGGACCTATTACTGGCGCGTCTGGTCCTCGGACGATCTCTCCGAGGGCTGGTCCGACATCGAGCGCGTCACGGTCCTGCCGGAGGCCCACCGATTTGTGACCGCGCCCACCCCGTTATCCAAAATCGCAACCAAACCGCGCCCGCGCCTGATCGAATTCGCGCGCCTGCGGGAACCCGACTTGACCGAAAAGCGCCAAGCCGACTTGATCAAGTCCGCGAGAAAACTCTACGAGCGGAGAGTGCCGGAGCATCCTGGCCCCCACGTCCCCGGAGACCCGCGATGGCCGACGTGGATCGAGTGGTACGGCAAGGTCGCGGGAAGCATCACGGGCGGCACCGGCCGACGCCTCGAAGATCTCGGGCGCGCGGCGATGCTCACCGCCGACCCGCAGGTCATAGGATGGGCCAAGGAACTGGCACTCAAGGCCTGCGAGTGGGATCCAGAGGGTGGCAGTGCCATGAGCCGCGGCGATATCGGGGCGCACCATCTCCTCCGCGGCTTGAACTGGTGCTATGACGCCTGCCGCGACACGATGACCCAATCCGAGCGCGAGAGACTCGCCTCGATCATCGCGCAGCGGGCCGAGCAATTTCATTCCCGCCTGAATCCCTTTCGCCATGGGGAGGCGAACAACCACGCCTGGCTGCAGGCCTTTGCTTTGGCGGAGTCGGGCCTCTCGCTGCTCGGCGATCATCCCGGTGCCGGCGACTGGGCCGAATACGTCCGCCAACTCTATCTGGGGAGATTTCTCCCGTGCCTCGGCTATCAGGGCGATAACAACGAGGGCATCGGCTATTGGGACTACGGCCTATCGTTCGTCATCGAGTACGCCGACATGATGCGCGCCGCCTGCGGGATCGATCTCTATGCCCACCCCTGGCTAAACCAGACGGCGCATTTCCCGATGTACTGCGCCCCGCCAAACGCGTGGGCCGTGAGTTTCGCCGACACCGGCATGCCCAACCACGGCACCCGTGGCCCCGCCTGCCAATCGCGCGTGCGCGACCTCGCACTTCGGACGCGCGATCCCTATGCGCTCTGGTATTCGGGCCAGCGGGAACCCGTGGACGGCATCGTCCCGCGCGCCCCGACCGACCTGCCCCCGTCCATCCACTATCGCCACATCGGCGTTGCCATCTTCAACACCTCGATCGTCGATGGCCGGGAGGGCGTCACCGTGGCCATGCACAGCGGCCCCTATCAGGCGGGCCACCAGCATCCCGACCAGAATAGCTTCGTCATCCACGCCTACGGCGGGAAGCTCGCCATCGACGGCGGCTATTATGACTGGTACGGCAGTCCCCATTTCAAGGCCTACTCGATGAACACCCTCGCCCACAACACCCTGCTCGTAAACGGCGAGGGGCAGGCCGCGTGCACCGAGGGCGCCAATGGCAAAATCACCTCATGGTTCGATTCACCCGCCTACGGCTATGTGGTCGGCGACGCATCCGATCCCGATGTCTATCACGGCGCCCTGCGCCAATTCGAGCGCCGCATCCTTTTCATCAAACCGGACATCGTCGTCGTCCACGATCTCGTCGCCACGCCCAAAGAGCCGGCCAATTTCGATTGGCTCCTGCACGCGATCGTCCCCATCCGTGCGGACGCCAGCGGGACTTTCGCGATCGAATGCCCCGAGGCCGCCCTCCGGGGACGATTCCTGGAACCCGTCTGGCTCAGCCCAGAGGTCACCACCGGCTTCCCCGCCGAGCCCGTCAACCGCTACAGCCGCGACCCCGTTCCCAAAGATAAGTATTTTCCCGAGTGGATCCTCCATGCCAGGCCCCCCGCCCCCTCAAAAGAGCAGGAGTTTGTCGCCGTCATGCAGGTCCAGCGGCGCGGCGATCGCACGGAGCCCGTCGCGGCGACCGAGCCCGGGCCCGCCGAAAACGCGCGCGCGGCACGCGTGAAGATCGGCGACCGCGCGTACCTGATACTCTGCCGAACGCGCGACGCCCGGGGCCCCATGCGCTGTGGGCCCTTCGAATCCGACGGCACATGCGCCGCCGTCGAATTCGACGCCAGTGGCAAACCGGGCACCGCCTTCGCGTCCAACGCCACCTACCTGAAGCATGCCGGACGCGACCTCATCCGGCGGAAAACATCCGGTTGCCAGTCGTTCCCATGAGGAGTCTCCGCTCGCCACAACTCCTGATCCTCGCTCTCGGGATCTCTTCCGCGATCCTTGTGGCGCTTCGCTGCGCGCCCCGGCGCAGCCCCGACCCTCACGAGCTCGCGCCGCGCGCCTGCGTGGAGATCCTGTTCGACGGACACCTCGAGTCCTCGGGCTGGTTTGCCGATTCCGAGGGCCACGTCATCACAGCCGGCCACGCCCTGCGCAACGCGGCCGGCGCCTACGAAGTCCTTTGGCCTGGCCACGGCCGGTATCCCGCGAGCGTCGTGGGCATCGACCCGGGCCACGATATCGGACTTCTGAAAGTCGCGGCCCCCGACGGACATCCCCCCCCTTTCCTTCGCCTGGCGTCATCGATACCCCCAGCCGGCACCCGCGTTCACTTATACGGAATGGCGCAATACCGCCATGGCGTCTCTATCGGCGGTCAGGTGGCCCGGGCCACCACCACGTTCAACTACTACGCGCACCTGCGATGGCCCACCCGCTGCTACCTCGTGGCCGCCCCGGCTCCACCCGGCGTCTCCGGCGGACCATGGCTCGATGACGGCGGCAGCGTCGTCGGAACCCAGTCCGGCTTCATCAACCAGGGCAGCGCATCCTCGGGCCTGGCGATCGTCGCGCCCCCCGACGCAATCCGCAATCTGCTCCGCTGCAAGGCATCCGTTAAACGGGCGACCATGGGCTGCGGATTTGAGGAACTCTGGTCGCAACAGCCCGGCTTTATCCGGCGACTTCCGCCGGCCACCGAGGGCATCGTCACCATCCCACTTGAGCCCGGCGGACCGGCAGAAAAGGCCGGCATCACCCGCGAGACCGTGATCCGCGCGATCGGCGGTCGCCCCGTTCGCTACCAGCATGAAATGATAGAAATACTGCAGTCCCATGCGCCCGGAGACACCCTCTCCCTCGACGTCATCGAGCCAGGCGCCCCTGCGCCACGGACCGTTAATCTCACCCTTGGAGAAGTGCCGCCCTAACCCGGATATTTCACAGCCTGCCGGCTGTGAACTTCCGGGCTCTGGGAAAACCGCGCCATGAAAGCCATTCATTGCGAAAGGTCAGGCAAAGACTGGGTCCTTTCGCGGTTGCAGAGCGTGTATCGCGGATCGATGGCCCCAGACCCTAAAAAATCACGTTTTTCGGAGCGCGGTTTTCCTCTGAGCCTGCATATTTCACGCGGAAGCGTGAAATATGCAGGCTAAAGGCCCCCCGGAATCGGGCCCACAGGTCCCCGCTGGTCGCGACCCCGGATGGATTCAGCCAAAGTGAGAATTCGCCACACAGCGCGCGACGACGCGATCGATTGGCTCAGGGGAATCGCCATCCTCACGATGGTCGAGGCCAACACGGCCGGCCTCCTGCTCGCCAACCCGCATCCCCTCTTGCTCAGGGCGCTCGGGTCCATCGCCGCACCCCTGTTCTTCTCTCTGGCCGCAATGATGGTTGTACTGTCCCACCGCCAAAAGGGTCGGACGCTCCGCCACTTTGTCCTGCGGGGCGCGGCCATCATAGCGGTGGGCGCCACCCTCGACATGATCCTCTGGGGGCAGTTGCCGTTTCAGACATTTGATGTCCTATACCCACTTGGACTCTCGATGCCGCTGGCGCTCGTCGCACTTCGAATGCCAACGGCCGCCCGCTGGGCCTGCCTCGTCACCCTCGTTGGATCGGCCCCCATCCTGCAGCACGTGGTGGGGTATTCGGCGCAGCCGGTCGCCCTGCGGCTAAGTCAGATCGCCGCATTTCCCGGCAACATCCCCGTCTGCGTCCGGCAAATGCTCGTCGACGGATGGTTTCCGCTGTGCCCATGGCTCGGCTTCACTTTCCTCGGTGTCCATCTTGCCGTGCGACGTTGGCCGGTGCCGGCGGCGGCCCCACCTGCACCCTCGGCCACCCCCAACGTGCCCCCGGTGACCCGACCGCCTCTCCTCGCCATGGCAATGCTCGCAATCGGGGCCGCGTGCTGGCTCCCAGAATCCGGGTCCCAGTACGTCCGCTCGGGATTCAGCGAACTGTTCTATCCCCCGACGGTCGCGTACTTCGTCGCCGCAGGCGGCGCCGTCATCGTGCTCTTGTATCTCGGCGATCTCGTCGGCGCGCGCGGTCCATGGCGGCCCGTGCGCCTCCTCGGCCAGCGCTCCCTCCTCCTCTACGTGTTGCACCTGGTCATCGCCGCGCTCATCTTGCGCCCTTTGCTCGGTGTGGTGCGCCTGTGGGGGTTTTGCCTTCTCTACGCCGCAATGTGCGCCGTGCTCTTTGCCACTCCCTATGCCATCTCGGCCATCTCCAGCCGATGGCGGCGCGCGCCGGCCTCCCCCGCGCCATGAGTGCCTCAGAGGTAGCACGCTATCACCCGCCTGCTCCTTGCATCCAAAGTCCGCCTGTCAGGAATGAGAAACCGGACGCCGTGCGCGTCGGTGACCAAGACGCCATGGCCGCCCAGCACCCGGATGTTCTCCTCGCTTGGCAGGCAGATGCGGGCGTCTCCGCGGTCGGTCCGAACATGCCACTCGGCGGGCTCCCCGACGGCCCCGACGCCCAGGATCCGCTCGATCACCGGCATAAACTCGCGCTGCGCCTCATCGATCAGATCGACGGGGCCATCGAATTCGTTCATCGCGGCGTGGCGCAGGCCCGCGTTCCCGCAAGCAAGTAGCGCTCGCCCACACCCCCGCAAGTGCCCACCCGATCCACGCCAACGCCGCACGTCACGCCGTAAGCCGATACCCCGCGCACGCCCCTGCCCGCCCGCGTTGACTTCGCACCTGCCTCATCCTGTCCGCACCGGAACGATGTCCATCGGCGGACATACTCTGCGCCGCGCACACCACCGATCACCCGACGACCACATTTATCTCTAAGTGTATTACCACTTAACCCAGCATTAATCGCCGATGCCCTTTCTTAAGTCTGCCGCCCATTGCACTGTCTCTCCTCCAAGAGTATCCTCGAATTGTGAGGGCGATTCTCCGACGGCCGTTTGGATGTCGAAATCATTTCGCGGCACAAGCCCAGGCGCAGGGCCAATCCCTGACGGAATTCTCACTGGTCTTCCCTATCTTCATGCTCTTCTTCCTGGCCTTGATGCAGTGGAGCCACATGTTCTTCGTCCACCAGACCCTGCAGCACGCCGTCCGCGAGGCCGGTCGCCAGGCCCTGGTCGGGCAAACCAACGTGGGGGACGTCGCCCACGCGACCGTGGAAGCCGCCGCCCGCCAGATCCTCTACAATTCTTCACTGGGCCTGCTCCCCAGCCCAAACGCTCGAGTCCTTTTCGCCAACCGCAACACCACCAACGCGGACTTCGGCGGCGCAAACGCCACCTTCACCATCAGGGTCGAATACCGATACGGCTATCACACCCCCCTGGTTGGATTCTACAACGCCATCTTCGGGGGCAACAACAACTTCAATAACGGGTCCAACCTCATCGTATCCTCGACATTCGTGTCGGAGAAATACAATGATGACTTCCTCTAGCCACAGCAGTCTTCGCGCCAGCCGCGCGCAAGCCATGGTCGAGTTCGCGCTCACCTTCCCCGTCATCGTCATGCTACTGGCGATGCTGTTCGAATTTGGCCGCTATGTGATCATCAAGCAGACGGCGGTGAACCTCACGCGCGAGACCGGCATGCTCGCCGTACGGCGACTCGACAGCCCCGCCGCCACGAACTTCCCAAATGTCATGGCCGCCGCCGCCTCCATCGCCCAGCCCGTCAATCTGACGAACGACGGCCGCATCTACGTCGCGCAGGTCATGAGGCGCGCGTCCGACAATCAGCCCGCCATCGTCCAATACGGGGCATTCGGCAACCTCTCGGCAAACGCCAAGGTCTTGGGCGCCGGCCTGGGCGGGGTGGCCACCCTGCCCTCCACCGTGAATCTCCAGTCCAATCAGATCCTGTACGTCGTGGAAACGTACCTCCGCTTCGTCCCCGTCATGCGATTCGGATTCGGAAACCTCAACTCGACTGTCGGGGAGACAAACCGCGTCTATGACACCGCCTATTTCTAGCGCGGGTCGCCGGTGCCCCCGGCGCGGCCAGACCCTCGTTCTGTTTGCCCTCAGCCTTGTCGTGCTGCTCGCCCTCACGGGCCTCGGGATCGATGGCGGCCTGGCCTACGTCCGGCGTGCCCGGCTCAACAAGGCCGTCGATGCCGCCGCCATCGTGACCACCCGCCACATCGGAAAGCCCGAGGACCAGATGCGCCAATACGCCTACGACGCCGTGCACGCCAACGACCTCAAGGCTGTCGTCAATGTGACCAATGATATTTCGATCGTCTTCGAGCGGGATGTCACCGGCCTTCCGATCAAGGTCAACGTGGGCGTCAAGGCTCGCGGGGTCCAGCCTATGACCTTCATGCGGGTCCTCGGTTTCAACGAGGTCCCGGTCGCCGCCAGCGCCGAGGCCGTCCGCTTCCCGATCGCCATGGCCCTCATCATCGACCGCTCCGGATCCATGACAGGCAATGATGGATCCACCACCATCCCCGCCACGATCCCCACGTTCCTCTCCAACTTTGTCCCCGGCTTCGACACCGTCGGCATCTATTCCTATTCGTGGACCGCCGTCCGGGAACTCGGCTTCACCACCAACTTTCAAAGTCAGGCCATGAGAGACCTTTTCAACACGAGCGACAATAGGATCAAGTTCGCCGGCAACACCGGCCCCGGCGACTGCCTCCGAATGGCCCTCCAAGACATGGAGCAGCTGCGCGCCTACAACGAGAAGGGCGTGAAGAAGATCGTCGTATTCATGACCGATGGCAAGTTCAACACTTTCCGCACCCGCCCGCCGAACATCATGGGCGCGTTCTCGAATGCCCCGCCGGGAACCGCCCAGTCCTGGTGGGAGGAGAATTACCTTAGCGAGGATGGCCTCTACTCAAGCACCGCACAGGGGGGAACCGATGGCAGCGGGATGGCCCCAAAGCGCAGCCAGTCTGGCCCGTCCTACAACTTCTCCGGCGAGGCCGGGGGCTTCACCTTCGTCCGCACAAATTCCATCGGCAGCGGCGTCTACTTTCGCAATCTGGACGCGGTCCTCGGCAGCGCATCCGGCGACTCCCTCAACTGGGCGTTCGCCACGGTCGGCACGAGCCAATACTTCAAATTCAATCAGGCGGGGGGCGGTTCCTACACGAACTGCCTGAACGTTCCCGGCAAGCTCGATTCCGCCAGCGGCTACGGCTCCGACTACAGCAAGGTCCTGAATGACAGCTCCATCGGAGAGATCCACACGAGATACAGGTTCGCCAACGTTTCGATCCCAGGCGACAGGAGGAAATCCTACGAGCGATTCGTCACGGACTTCCGGTTCCTCTCCGCCGATAACGGAAAGTGGAAGGCCATCAGCGATGGGGACAATATTCGCGCGGAGGCCCGGACCCACGCGCTCCGTTATTGCGCCGCCGCCAGAAAGACCCGCTCAGACCCGCGACGGGTGACCATCTTCACCATAGGTTTCGGCTCGGACACCCAGCTGGATACCGACGTCCTTAAGAAGATGGCCAACCTCAATCCCGGTGACAGCAGCCCGCCGTACTCCGCGATCGATCCCAACCAGCCCTACGACGAGACCTTCGGCTTCACCCTGGCGAGAAACCCCGACGAACTGAACCGGACCTACATTGCGCTCGGCATCTATCTCGCGACCCGCCTCACAAAGTGAGCGCCCAGCTCCGGTGTTGCGGCCGGCGGTCGCGCTGGTATTTTGAGACAAGGTGAGTTCGCCGCGCACCAATACTGAGTACCGCGTCATTCGCGACACCTTCCGATGTCTCGCGGAAGAGGCGCTTGGCGCCATCTCCAGCGACCAGTTTTTCCCAGAATTGGCCAAACGCCTCGGCTCCGTGCTCGGTGTGCGCGCCGTGATCATCGGCGAGATCCCGGCCCCGGACGCAGCTTCCTATGAGATTCGCGCACGCTGGTCGGAGGGACTGAGCATCCCTCCCCTGCCGCCACGCCTCGACCAAACGGCAGCCGGCGACATCTACCGCGAAGGCCGCAAGTGCGTCGAGTGCGAGGCCGCCGAACGCTATCCCGCAGACCCCTTCCTGCGCCTGCTCAAGGCCCAGAGCTTCCTTGGAGAAGCACTCTACGACTCCGCGGGGCACCCCATCGGGCACATCTGCGTCATCGACGACAAGCCGATGCCGCACCCCGAACAAATCGGCGCCAGCACGCACATCTTTGCCACCAGGGCCGCCGCCCAGATCGAGCGCATCCGCGCCGACGAGCGCCTGCGCGCGACCACGGTCCGCCTCGCGCACCTCATCAGCAGCATCGATACCGCCGTTCTCATGGAAGACCAGAACGGCAAAATCATCTTGGCCAACCCTCGGTTCTGCACCCTGTTCGCGCCCCACGCCACGCCCGAGAAACTGGAGGGCATCGATGGCTCCGCCTTCATCGAATACATGAAATCATCGGTCGGCGCGCCAGAGGCGTTTGTCGACCGGGTGCTCGAAATCCTCCATCACCGACAGCCGTTGGCCGGCGAGCAACTGCACATGGCGGACGGCAGGATATTCGAAAGGGATTTCATCCCCATCACGGTTGACGACGCCTATCTGGGGCACGTCTGGCAATTCCGGGACATCACCCGGCGAGTCCAATTCGAGCGGGAACTCGCGCGGGCCCGCGATCTCGCGATCGAGGGATCGCAGGCGAAGTCCTCATTCCTGGCCACCATGAGCCACGAGATCCGCACCCCGATGCACGGCGTCATAGGGATGGCCCGCCTGCTGGTCAACACACCCCTGACGCCGGAACAAAGGGAGTACGTCGATACCATCCGCCAGTGCGGTGACGATCTCCTGTCCCTTATCGACGATATCCTCGACCTATCCAAAATCGAGGCCGGCAGCCTCAGCCTTGAAAACATCCCGTTTGACCTCGGCTCCTGCGTGGAGTCTGCACTCGATCTACTCGCTGCCCGCGCCGTCGAGAAGGGACTTGAAGTGTGGTGCGACTTGGACCCCGATTGCCCCACGACCGTCATCGGCGACCAGACACGCATCCGCCAGATCCTGTTCAATCTGCTCTCCAACGCCATTAAGTTTACCGAGAGCGGCGAGATCGTTATTCGCCTTGACGCCCTCCCCGCCAATCCAGCGCAGGGCCTGCCCCCCGACGGAGATCACTTCGATTTTCACTTCCAGGTCAGGGACACCGGCATCGGTATTCCGCCAGATAAGATGGACCGGCTCTTCAAACCCTTCAGCCAGGTCGATTCTTCCACGACGCGCCGGTACGGGGGCACGGGCCTGGGTCTCGCAATCTGCCTCCGCCTCTGCCACCTGATGGGCGGCCAGATCTGGGCCGAGAGCCTGCCCGGAAAGGGTTCCAATTTCCAGTTCACCATCCGGCTGCCCGCCACCACCCCACCCGCCCAGACACCGGTTCCCCCTGACACCCTGCGCGGAATGCGCGTCCTCATCATCTCCTCAAACCCCACCGCCATCCAGATCCTCAACAGACAGTTGCACGCCTGGGGCATCGTGACCCTAGAATGCCCCACACCCCATGCGGCCATCGAATCTATCGCCGCGGATTCGCGTTGTGACGCCGTCGTTTGGGACATCAGCAGCCCCGATTTGGCCGGTCTGGACGTGGCCGATTCCCTTCTCCCCAACAGCAAGATCCCGGTGATTCTCCTCCACCCCCCCCATTGCGCGGTCTCGGCCGAGCACGTCCGCGGTCCCGCCGCCTGCGCGATGTTGGCCAAACCGCTGCATGTCTCCAATCTGAGGCATGCCCTCCACAATACCATCGTCGGCCGAACGAAACGCTCCCCCCAGGTTCACACCCAGGGCCTGATCGACCCCACGCTATCCAAAAGACGCCCGCTCAGGATCCTTCTGGCGGAAGACAATCGCGTCAACCAGAAGGTCGCATTGCTGACGCTCGGAAAGATGGGCTACTCCGCCGATGTCGCCGAGAACGGCGAGGAGGTCCTGCGCGCCCTGGACCGCCAGCCCTACGACCTCATCCTCATGGACGTCCAGATGCCCATCATGGATGGCCTCGAGGCCACCCGCAGGATTCACCTCACCCGCCCGGCCCCCGCCGTCTATCCCAGGATCGTGGCCATGACGGCGTTCGCAACAGCCGAGGATCGCAAGCGTTGCCTCGACGCCGGCATGGACGACTACATCGCCAAGCCCCTGCGGCTCGAGCGCCTCTACGAGATCCTTAGCGCGTCACCCCGGCCCCAATCAGTCGAGGTCATCGATCAGCCGGATCACATATAGTCCCGAATTCACCGTCCCTGGGCCTCCCACGACCAGCCCTGGGGTCTCGCTGTTGAATGCCCTGTACGGCAGAATTCGGATGCGCATGAAGGCCTCGGTCCCCACCCGATAGGAGTCCTCCAGATAAACCGAGATCAGGCGCCGCGTGATAAACTCTGACGTCCCATTCGTCTGGCTTTTCGGATCAGTCACCATGATCGTCATAACCCGCGGGTCGTCCGTGGGGTAATTCGGGAATGTGTACTTGCCCCCATCGTCACACCACGGCGCCGCGGCTGCACGGGCGATCCGACTGTCGCTATCATCCTTCAGCGCGCCGACCAACCGGCGCCCCTGATTCCGGGTGTCCGCGTTTATGGAGTTCACGAGTGTCTGCCCCACGCTGGTGGTCGTCGCAACCCCGGTCTTTACCTCGGACTCCCAGTGGCTGACTGGTTTGCTAGGGGTGTCGTCCGTGCTCATGCCCAAGACATCGCCCGGATCAAACGACTCGTCCTGGTTTCGCGCCATCCGCACGGTCAGTGGATTCCCGCCCTTATAGTTGTCGTAGTCGGTAGTCGTGATCGCCAGCGGCGCTGCTCCCGTCACCCCCGCAACCACCGAGGCCTCCGCTGTGGCGTGCCGCGTGATGCTCGAGTTCATCCTGCCAAGGACCCGCATGAAAAAATGCTGTCGCTCATAGTCCGCCTCCACCCGAACGAGCGTATTGTCCTGCGCGAAAGTCACCCGCAGGTCCTGTAGCGTATCCATCTGCCCCTCCGCCACCCGAACCGCGTCCGCCCGGGCGCTGGCGACATCGTCCGCATCACCATCCTGTGGCGTCCGCTTCAGCAGTAGCGCCCCCGCCAGCGCCGCAAAATCGCAGGCCGTCTGCAGGCGCGATGCGTCCGCAGTCAGTATCGCATAATCCAATCCAAGGCCTGCCGCGCCCAGCAGCATAACCAATCCCAGCGCCAGCGTCACCAGGACATTCCCGCGCCGCCCCTCCCCTGTTCCCCAGCCCCATCGCTTCGCCTTCATCCCAGCCTCTCCCTTCTAATTATCGATCATCACTCTTTGACCACTCGAAGACATCTGGGCGCATTTCCACCCCAGAAAGAACACCGCTCGCGTGCACACGCCGATTGGAGTAATGTTTCCACCGACCACTTAAAGACCCAACGCACCTTAATATAATAGGGTGCATTGTTATCGCCCCTTTTCGAGTTAAGGATCGTTTTGTGTGATTAAGATTGGATTAATCCACTCATGCGCGCAGACACCGGCCCGCAGACCCACCCGGACGCCGGGACGAGCCTGTCTGAAAACGCCAGACCTTCACCTCCACGCTGGCGTCTCAGTACCCGTTGGGAGGGACGCCGTCCCCGGCGTCCGCGATTCACCAGCCGCGCAACGCCCGGGCCAACCCGGCCCGCGAGGCCGCGGACCCTTCCCAGGATGCTCGCATCGTGCGCGTCACTGCTTTGCCCGCTCGGTCTATGGGTGCTCGGAAGGGAAAAGACCTCGAAGGATCGGCGTCGGCGCTCTGATCAGGAACTCAGGGAATCAGGAATGGCCGGAAGTCCCGCCCCAGTCGGCGCGGGCCTCAAAGCCGCCCCGGCCTGTTCTCCCTGCCTTCCTGAGTTCCAGATTGCCTCCCTACTCGATCAGCCTGTATCCCACCCCGGTCTCCGTCTGAATCCGATTTCGGTCGAACCCCGCCGCCGACAGTTTCGTTCGAAGATGCGCTAGGTGCACCCTCAGGTGATTTGAGCAGTCATCACCCTGCGGTCCCCACACCTCCCTCAGCAGTTGGCGCTGGGTCACCACTTTCCCCGCATTCCGTGCCAATGTCTTCAGGACCGCGTACTCGATTCGCGTCAGGCCCAACCTCCGCCCACCCACTCGCACCTCCCGCGCCGCAAAATCAATCTGCAGGACCCCGCTCACAAATTCCGGGCCATCCGATCCCGGATCCCCTCGCCGCTGAATCGCCCGCAGGCGCGCCAACAGCTCCTCGGTGTTGAAGGGCTTCGACACGTAGTCGTCCGCGCCCGCGTCCAATGCCCGCACCTTCTCCTCGGCGCTGTCACGAACGCTAAGCACCAATATGGGAACCCGATTCCATTCGCGAAGTCGGCGCACGACATCAACGCCGTCCATGTCGGGAAGACCCAGGTCCAGAATGACCGCGTCGGGTCGCCCCAATGCCACCTCGCTGATGCCCAGCTGCCCCCCGTCGGCCTCCATAACCCGCCATCCACGCGCCTGCAAAGCGGCCCTCAAAAGCCGACGAATCTGCATCTCGTCGTCGATCACAAGAACCGCTGGCGCACTCGATCCCATCGCCAATTCCTCCACTATTAACTTAACTCGCCCGTCCCACACGACGGGCGCCCATCGCGACATCCTCCACTCCCGCCGCCCAATCGTCCCATGTCCGCTCCAGATTACGAGTTAACGCACCCCGTATTCGCATTAAGACAGCATTAAGACAGCATTAATTTCCCTGCGGTGTTCCTGCGTCCCCACTCGCCAATTCATTCTCGTCGGAAACATCGATGACCGTTATCTCGCAAGGGATTCGGATTCGGAACACGGCGCCGCCGCCTTCGCGCTGCTCGGCACTGATATCACCCCCCAAGGCCCCCACGAATCCGCGAGCCACGGCCAACCCAAGACCCGCGCTGCCAGGTGGAGCGCTCTTGCCCTTAAAAAACTTCTCAAAGATCTTCTCTTTCTCCTTGTGACTCACGCCCGGTCCCCGGTCCATCACGTCGAGGCACAGGATCCCCTCATCCGCCGAAGCCCGAAGGGTGATGCCGGAGCCGGCCGGCGTGTGCGTCGCCGCATTATGCAAGAGCTGCATCAGCGCATGACAAACCAGGGCCTCATCGACCCTCACCAGGGGTGCCCCGGGCCCGATATCGCAGCGCACCTCCCGCCCCTCCACCACCCCGCGACTGAGCTGGACCGCGGTATCGCAAATATCCGCAATGTCACACCAATCCATTCTCGGCGTTACCGCTCCAGTCTCCAGCCTCCCCATGTCCAGCAGATTGTCCACGGTCCGGCACAGCCGCCTGAGGGCACACAGCGACTCGGAAAGGTAGAATGCCGCACCGGCCGGGTCCCCTCCCAGCCCCTCCAGCGCAGCCTCCAGCGCCGACAGCGGCGACTTCAGTTCGTGCGAAACCAAGTCGATAAGCGTCCGCCGCGATCGTTCCGCCACCGCTTGGGCGTCCGCCACCACGCGCGCCCGCAACCCATTCGCCCACTCGAGGAGCAGGGCTAGCTGGCCCGCGAACGCCTTGAGTCGCCATACCGATTCCGGCGCCACCCCCCCCCCGCTCGGGTCTCGCGCGCCGAGGACGCCGATCACGTCGGATGCCCCCGCCATGGGCACCCACCACGCACGGGTCGTGGGGGCGCCTGCGACGCCTCCATCGGACGAAACGCCGGTCTCAAATGCCAAAACCGCGCCACCCCGATCCTCGTCCCCTGGGCCACAGGTGAAGCCAGCACACGATTCCGGCTCCAGGGTGCCGTTGGTCCCCCCCAACACCACGCAGGCGACGACACCGCAGGCCCCTTCAATCTCGCGCAAAGCCTCTTCCAGCCCCTTCCCGGAATCTCCCGCCCGCAGAAAACTATTGGTCATCCGCAGCAAGTCACGATCCCATGACGGCTCATCCATCTCCGCCGTCTTCTTAAATCTGCGACCGCCCGAGTCAAGCTCCACCGGAGCAACAGCCCACGCCCGCCGCTATTTGACCATCAGCCGCGGAAGTGCGGTGGTCAACTCCGGAATATAAGTGATCAGCAGTACGCCGATCACGTACACGATCATCATCGGGATCACGGATCGAATGACCTCCGGCATCGGTTTGCCAAAACGGTAAGACGCCATGAACAGGTTCATGCCGATCGGCGGCGTAAGATATCCGAGCTGCATGTTGGCCATGAAAACGATCCCGAGATGCACCGGGTCTATCCCAAATGCCAGCCCCACCCTGACGATCAGCGGCACCACCACGATGATGGCCGAGTAGATGTCCATCAGGCACCCGACCACGATCAAGAACAGATTCAGTCCGAGCAAGAATATCAGGGGGGAATGAATCGACCCCTTCGCCCAGTCCACGATCCGGTCGGGCACTTGCGCGTCCACAAGATAATTGGTTAATCCCATCGCCACTCCCAGGATCAGAAGGACCCCGCCGACCAGCAGCCCGCATTCGGCCATCACCCTGGGCGCATCCCGGCCCACCTTGAGATCCCGATAGATGAACGCCTCCGCGACAAACGCGTACAGCGCCGTCAGGGCGGCCGCTTCCACCGGCGTCGCCAACCCGCTGAACATCGCCGCGAGCGCGATCACCGGAAGCAGCAGCTCCCATAGTGCCCCCCGAACCGCCGCCATGGCCTCGCGCGGCTCAAATCGCGGGGCAGCGGCCGCCGCCCCCCGCGGCTGCTGCAAAACACCCCACACGATGGTCATGCCCACCAGCAGCAACCCCGGAACCACGCCCCCGAGAAACATCTCCTGGATGCTCAGGGTCACGCCATCCCTCGCGCAGATGGTGTTCGCCACGATCGCGTACAGGATCAGCGGCAAACACGGCGGGAACAGCAATCCCACGGAACCGGCGCTCGTGAGCAGCCCCAGCGACGACCGCTCCGAAAACTTGTCGGCCAGCAACACAGGCATCAGCAACCCCCCCAGCGCCAAGATCGTCACGCCCGAGGCACCCGTGAATGACGTGAAGAACGCGCACACCAGCACCGCCGCGATCGCCGAACCCCCACGGAATTGCCCCACCAAGGCGCGAAATACCCGCACCAGTCGCGTGGACGCGCCCCCCTCCGCCAAAAAATATCCCGCCAGCGTGAACAGGGGCACCGCCGGGAGCGACGGGTTCACCACCATGTCATAATGGCTGACCGAGATCGCTGCAATCGGCTCGCCCTTGCCCCAAAACAGGATCAGCGCCGCACCGCCCAAGACCGCAAACAGCGGCATCCCAAGCAGTGTCGCAAGAACCAGCATCACCGAGCACGGCCACACCATCTTCTCCGGCGATACGGGGCAAAATACGGCCCCCCCCACCATTGCCGCCGCCAGCAATGCCGCCACCGCCCGCCCGGCCCACCCGCCCGGCGACCGGTACAGCACCCGGATCGCTATCAGCCCAAAACCCAATGGCATCAGCCCGAGCACGAGAGGAAGCGGTATGCCCAGCGCGATCTTCGAGCCCGTCTCGATGCGCAGATAGTCGATGCTCCCCTGCGCCAAAAACACGCACGCCGCCGCGCCGCACGCGCCGCTGAGGATCTGGGCCACCGATCGCCATCGGGCATCCAAGAACGCCGTCAGCGTCGAAAGGGATAGCAGGCGGTCCTCCCGAGCGGCAACCGCTCCACCCAGCATCGCCACCGCCAGCACTAGGTGCTGCGTCAGCGCGCTCGCCCCCGGAATGCCCGTCTGCCAGAAACGCCGCAGCAGCGCCTCCGCCAACGGCAGGATCACCATCGCCCCAAGCGCGAGGGAAAGGAGCACGTCCTCCGCACGGTGCAGCACGCGAACAAAGCCCGGAACACCCGCCCCGGCCCGCCCCGCAATTCCGAATTCGGCGTCCATCGGCTAGCAGCCTGCCGGACTTTGAAAAGTCCGCCAGGCTGCTAGTGAGCAAAGCCGCCTGGCATTTAATTGGTTGCGATGCATGCGGAGCAAGAGGAATCGCCCGATCTCCACCATGACCTCGAGACCTGTCATCTTGTCTAACTCTTTCACCTTCAAACAAACAGGCGGTTTTGCCAGAGGAATCTGTCCGCCTAAGTCCGAAAGATTCCTAGCGCGACCCCGCCCGGTACTCTTTCAGCCAACCCACCACATCGTCCCAGATCTTCTCCGGCACGACTTTGCCCCGGATCTCGGGATAGATCGCCTCGCAGGTCTTCCTCCACGACTCAACCTCTCCGGCCGTCGGCTTGTACACCTTCAGGCCCCACTTCTGCCTCATGGTTTCCACCGCATCCTCGCTCTCCTTGCGGGACGTCGCCTTGATCTGCTTGCCAGCCTCGATCGCCGCATCTTTCATCGCCTTCTGCCTATCGGGCGAGATCTTGTCCCAGACATCCTTCTTGATCACCGTCGCGCCCACGAGCGGCGCCCAGTTGATCTGAACCATGTGCGGGGCGGCCGTGTAGATCTGCGTGCCCAGGGCATAGAACGGCGGCATGGCGACCACGTCGATCAGGCCCGTCTGCAGGCCCGGCAGGATGTCCGCCGTCTCGAGCGCCACGGGATTGAACCCCGCACGCTTGACGATCATGTCGGACTCGTCGCCCTTCGACCACGAGAACATCTTCATCTTGCGCATGTCGTCCGGCGTCCGCACCAGGTTCTTCGAGAAGTACTGCACCCAGCCGGCGTCCGTCCAGAAGAGCACCACGAACCCCTTCTCCGCCAACATCTCCTCCAGCGACGGCTGCAGCTTACTGCCGATGTAGTCGACCTCGGCAAAGTCGCGAAACATCATCGGCATGCTCTGTAACCCCGTCACCGATGGCTCGATGTCCGAAAGGCCGATCGCCGTGATCATGGCGGCCTGGATCTGCCCGATCCGCATGCGCTTGATCATCGCAGACTCCCCTCCCTGTATCCCCCCGGGATAGATCACCAGATCGATCTCGCCCGCTGATGCCTTCGCCCACGCCTGCCCCATCTTCTGGAGCGCCTGATGATAGGACGAGTCCTTCGGCGCCAGCGTCGTGAGCTTGATCAGGGTCTTCGCCTGGAGGGGGCCGGCCGACGCCGCGCACAGCGCGAGGCATAGCGGCACCCGGGCCAGTCGCACGAAATCGGGTGACAGTCTACGGAGATAATGTCTCATGGCATCGGGCTTCCTTTGCCCCGGAACCACGCCGGGGATGTGTCTACAAGAAAAGGCGATCTTTGCGCGAAAGCAACCACCGTGCGCGCCGCTGGAACACTGAGTTGGATAACCGGAGCCCCCGTTTCGCGTCAATATCGATCGCCAGCGCTTTCCCCAGCAACTCCTCAAACTCCTTCTTGTTCTGCTCGGGGATGGAGACCGCCTCCGCCAGTGCGACATACACCGAGGCATCCTGTCCCCCGCTCAACTCCACCGCCCTCTCGAAATGCTTCCGGGCGCTCTTGGCGGCCTCGGCCGCATCACCGGTCTTCGTCATCTCGTACGCAATGAAAAAACCGTGCACGGCCCCGAGTTCGAATGTATCGTCCAGCGCCAGTACCCGCTCCATCAGCGCCTCCACGATGGGCAGATCGCCTATCAGCGCGGCATCGTCCTTCGCCAAGGAAATGGCCGCGCCCCACGCCGCCCCAGTCCAATAGAGCTTCGCAATGTCCTTCTTGCCGACCGTGCCCACCGCCTTCGCCGGATCCTTGCGCAGGAGATCCCCAAACCCCCGATGGTCGACCTCGATGGCCCGAAGGCCGTAGTCCCTCGCCCGCAGCAGCAGCTTCTTCGCATCGCCGCGGATCGCAAGCGCCTTGTCGATGTTCTCGTCCTCGATCTCGTCGGCGTCCTGCTTGACGAACGCATAGGCGTACGTGGTGAATCCCTGCGACGTCGCCAAGAGCAGCTTCCGGTGCCCCGGATTCTCGGCCAGCAGGCTCTCCATCAGCTTCAGGCTAAACGGCGTGGCCGCCCGTATCAGATCCGGGGAATCATCGCCGCTAAACACCGTGCCGCTCCCTCCCCCCGCCAGCGCGTCACCGAGCTGGTTCACCGCAAGCCGCTTGATCCCGCATCCAGGCAACAGGATCAGGGCAAACGACAGCGCCGCCGCCACCGCCCCACGCGGCGCGTCGGCACGACCCAGGCCCCTCGCTGCTTCGGCATGCGACATCGTCCGAATTCATTGCCGCAAGCCCCCCTCCCAGTCGAGGCTTTTCCTACCATATCCAGTGGCCGCAGAAATCTGTTGACACCCATGACCACCCGCTGCGCAAATACCTGCCCCAACCGATATGAACAATATCCCCGTCCTCCACGTCACCGCCACCAGCCTCGCCGAAACCTACGAGAAGGCCCTTGCCGCCCTCCACGAACACGGGGTGCCCTTCAAAACCCAATACGACCGCCCCGGCGATCCCCCCAGCCTCGATTGCACGATGAACATGACCGCGCTCGATCCCTTGGCCGAGCCCATGATCCACAAGGCGTTCCCGGGCGGCATCGAGGATCTCCGCGAGTATGTGATGGAGGTCGGCGGGGCCAAGGATCACTGGGTCAAAAACATGAACGACCCGGCCGACACGCGCTGGGAGTACACGTATCACGGCCGCCTTTCGGCCTACGGCACGTGGCGAGAGAAACGCGACGGCAAATCGGCCACCGCCGGCGCATTCAACATCAACCAGATCGATGCCGTGATCTCCAAACTCGCCAGCCAGCCCTTCACCCGCCAGGCCCAAATGATCACCTGGATGCCCAACATCGATCTCGATTGCTACGATCCCCCGTGCCTCCAATCGCTCTGGTACCGCCTGCTCGAGGAGGAGGGCACCGGCACTTGGTGGCTCAACTGCAACATCCGATTCCGAAGCAATGACGCATGGGGCGCAAATTTCATGAACATGTTCGGTTTCGTCATGTTTAACCGGGACGTCATCGCCGCCGGACTGGCGCATCGCACCGGCAAAATCATCCGCCTCGGACGCCTCAACTGGCAGGCGGACTCCTTCCACATCTATGGGAAGGACATCGCCGACGCCGAGGCCCGCCTGTTCGATCGAATGAAGTCAACTTCCTTCGAAGACCGCGTCTATCGCCTCTCCGACGAAATGATCCGGGAGATCTACGACGAGGCCGAGGGCACCGTCCGCGCAAAGATCGCCGAATACGACCGCACGCACGCCGCCTGACTGGAAAATCCAGACACCGAATCGTAGGAGCCTGCTTTGTAGAGTGCCATCGTAGTTGGGAAAAAATGACAAGCAGTTGAGAATTTGCCTGCAGCGCGGGGGCTTGGGAGGGGCGGGTTTTATCACCCTAAAAGGCATACTTGGGCTTGAATCCGGACGT
>Ga0116157_10000050_pt1 | contig 127869 bp, 104 predicted proteins | sample AD_UKC048_MetaG_FD_89882 | JGI IMG/M metagenome (GOLD analysis project Ga0116157, IMG submission 89882) | Active sludge microbial communities of municipal wastewater-treating anaerobic digesters from USA - AD_UKC048_MetaG | ecosystem: Engineered > Bioreactor > Anaerobic > Digestate | place... | reverse complement strand
GGTAGTATCAGGAGCCGGATTAACATTCACGATTCTGACTACTTCTTCAGCCACATTACCAACAGCATCAGCGACGTTGTATCTAACCGAATATGAGCCGACTGTGCTAGTACTAACTATGCCAGTGACTATAATATTGCTGGAAATATCACCGTCAATATCATCAATGGCGTTGGCGCCATATTCTACGTACTCTTCACCAACAATCAAATCAATAGTACTTGAACCGTTTAGAGTAATAACTGGCGAAATTACGTCCGGCACATAAGGTGCGATTATAGTTACCGCCGCACCCTCTTGACTTAAAGGTATTAGCTCGGTTGACATATCGTCAGTTATAAACAAACCAGAAAATTCCAAATTATCAATACCAGTATTAATTGCCGTAAAACTTAATATCGCCAAATCAACATCACCATTTATGGCATCGCCGCCAGACATCACTGATTCAAAAATATCAGCATAGAGCATAATATCTCCATTTCCGGACACCATTTCTTCAATTGGCAAAGAAAATGCCGTTGGATCATTAAAAATACCCACATAAGTGGATAAATCAGGGTTAAATTGCAATAATTCTGGATTATAAGTTATATCCGTGGCTAGACTGGCTAAATTAGAGGCATTGCTTATATGTATTATTATTTCCAGGTTGTCGCCTAAATTAACTTCTAGGCTTGATGGTTTTAAAGCTAAAATTTCGCCATCAGCATAAGCCTTTTGAGGACAAAAAACCGAGCCTAACGTTAGGCATAGTAAGAGATAATAAACACAAAATTTGTTTTTCATATTTTTATTTAATATTAGATAAAAAAATAAAATATTGCTTAATTATTTTTTTTGTTAACTTCAAATAATAACATACAAATCATAACTTGTCAATAGTAATTAGTTGACAAGTGTAATATTTTGTGCTAAAAAATTAGGTCGCAGTTTGACAAAAAAATGAAAAATATGAGGAGGGATATGATATGGCAAGGATAGGAAGAGCGATAGGAAGAACGTTAGTGTTGGTGGCGGTCCTTTTCACTTCTTTAACGATTGTCTGTGGAACATCTCGTTCCAGCTGGCCCATCTTCAGAATCAGCTGGAATGACAACATCGAAGAAGATCTGGCGGGATATAAGGTCCATTATGGTACTCGGAGCGGTGAATATACCTACGCCATTGACGTTGGGAACTTTACAAGCGTCGACATCGGAGAATTTATACCCGGAATGACCTATTACTTCGTCGTCACCGCTTATGATACCAGCGGTAACGAGAGCGGACCATCAAAGGAGGTTTCGGTCCACTTACCTACAATCAATAGTTTTGAAGACAAAGATTTTGAAATCTGCGGTTATGTAATCTTGAACGGATACGAACTGCAGATGGAAGTGACGTCAACCGCCGGGTTGCTGGAGACCAACTTTATTAGCTACAGCCTTCCGGTATGTGCCGGGGAAACAGTGGACATTCTCTTGTCGGGCAAATTCGAGTCTTATACTACAACCGTCTACGGGAATTTTCCGGTCTATCTTGTGAACACGGAAACGGGCGAGAGAATTTCGGACGAAAAGGATGTTATACTCGGACCGTCCGACCGTGTGTCGCACGTGACACTAGTAGCGACGGCAGATTGCATCGCTAAAGTTCTGATGGACAATCCCAACAACGGGTTGTTAATAATCAACCCGCCAGACATCGCCGTTAGGAGTAGCACCGAGCGCGCCCCGCTCAGCCACATAGGTATAGCAAAACTACTGCCCAAAGTTGCGAGCGGCAGAAACTCGGCTCTGTTTGAATGGAGTATGTCTCTAGACGACGCTCTTGACGTTGAGATTGGTGGCAAGTTCGCGCCGACTATGTACTATGGCACGGTCAGCAACCTGCCGAACGCCTGGGACCAGGACGACCCAACCAATGGTATTCTGTGGAATTTTGAAACAGAGGATCCCTGCATTCAGGTAGATGTAGCGCCAGATGCGAACGGTTATTATCCCGGTTTCTGGGTTACCGTTTGGCCGATTTACACTTTCGGCAACTTTGAATTCTACGGCGATCCGATCAATGTTTCCTATCTTCCGAGTGACAATACTCCGTTGAATGCTCGAAACTGGGAAAAAATCGTTGACGCCGCGGACGTCTCTACTGTAACCAGTAATCTGAATAAGTCAGTAGCGGGAATGGTTTATACAACCTTGAACTATGCAAACACATATGCTGCTGACGAGTTGATCAGGACATCGGACGTAACGGCTATCCGCTACGACTCGCTTAAACCCACGAATAGGCTGAAGCTCGTACCGGACAACCCCGCGCAATAGTCTTCTGCGACTAAATACCAAGGCCATCACCTTCCAAGGTGATGGCCGTCTTTTTTATAAAAACTAATATCTTTCTAATAATTTTATTGTATAAAAACATAAACAGTCTATCGCTCTTTATGTTTTATCAATTCCCCACTTTTAAAAGGAGGTTTGTATGCGCAAAATCTTCAAATCTTCCTTGTTTTTTATGATATCCGTCGCTTTTTATGTGTTGCTCTCCACATAAAAACAGGATGAAGTTTTTAAAAGTGGCAACTAAACTTTGAAAATGCTGCCACTATTTTTTTATTTGTGAAAAAATGTAAATTATAGTATAATAATTTACATATTAGGTTATGCAAAATAATTTATATTTTTTATTATGGTAAAGAAAATTTTTTATTTATCCGCTTTAATCTCGTTAACCTTAATTTTAGCGGTAAATTACGCGCAAGCCGCCGATTTTAATCCTAATTTCATAATTAGCGACGAAGAAATATTGAATTCGGGCACTATGTCTGTTGATGACATCCAAAAATTTTTAGAAAGCAAAAATAGTTTTTTAGCTAGCTATAGATGCGCTAATGCCGACGGTATTCAAAAAACGGCGGCTGAAATTATCTACGATGCGGCTGCTGACAATTATGACTGCGATGGTATAAAAACAGAATTGCCCTTGACTTTGGCGCAAAAAAGGATTCAATGCAAAAAAATAAGCATTAATCCTAAATTTCTAATAGTGCTTTTACAGAAAGAACAGGGATTGATTGAAAATACATCACCGTCCCCAAGCGCGCTTGATTGGGCGACTGGCTACGGCTGTCCTGACGGCGGCGGTTGCAACGAGAGATGGAGAGGTTTCGGCAAGCAGGTCAATTCAGCTGCCCTACAATTCTACGACTACATTGTTAATCCTCAATTTTATTCTTATAAAGCCGGCAATACTTACAATATAACCAACACTAATAAGCCGGATATGGCTGTTACCCCGCTAAATAACGCCACGGCTGCTTTATATAATTACACTCCACATGTTTATAACGGCAACTATAATTTTTGGAAGCTTTGGCGGCGCTATTTTACGGTTCTTTATCCGAATAACACTTTATTACAAGTTAAGGGCGAGAGCGGAGTTTGGCTAATTCAGGACGGCAAAAAAAGACCATTTTTAACTAGAGGCGCACTAACATCAAGATTTGATATTAATAAAATTATCCAAGTAAATGAAGCTGATTTAGAAAAATTTCCAACCGGCGCTCCAATTAAATACCCCCAATATTCTTTAGTGCGCTCACCACGCGGCACTGTCTTTTTGTTAGTTGACGACAAAAAACGCGGCTTTACCAACCAAGAAGCTTTAAGAAAAATAGGCGTTAATCCAGAAGAAATTATTGAAGCCAGTTGGGAGGATTTAAATATTTACAAAGACGGAGAGCCGATTACCGCTACCACCTCATATCCAACCGGAGCTTTACTGCAAGATAAAAAAACCGGCGGCGTTTACTATGTCAGCGATGGCACAAAAGCCCCTATCTGGGACAGGATCTTGCTAACAACTAAATTCAAGTACAAGTTAATCACGCCGGTTGATCCTAAAAAACTGGAAAGCTATAAAACAATTGAACCTGCGATCTTTAATGATGGAGAACTGTTAAAATCAGCTTCATCGCCCTCAGTTTATGTAATTGACAGCAAAACTAAACGTCCATTTATTTCCGGTGAAATCTTCGAAAAACTAGGCTACAAATGGTCAAACGTTATTACTGTTTCAGACAAAATACTAGATCTTTATCCTCTGGGCTCTGCTATTGATCAGGTATTTACTGACGAAACGGCAACTACGACTGACGCTTCAATATCAACTAGCACCCCTTCAAATATAGCCTCTGGAACGGATGCTAATACGAATGCAGGCACGACTACAGGCAGTGCTAACGGCTTGCAAGAAGAAATTTCAGACATAATCAATCCGGGAAATTAATTCAATTTTAAAAACCCTCCAATCATGGAGGGTTTTTAGCTTTAAAATATGTCATTAGTTTTTTCCGCCATCACTCCTCACCCCCCCCTGCTAATTCCACAAATCGGCAAAGACAATGTCAAGTTTTTATATTCCACCCAATCAGCTTTTCAAAATCTGGCAAAAAAATTAAAAGAATCCCAACCGGAAACTATTATTGTAATTTCTCCTCACGGCTTAATTCAATCTGAAGCTTTTACGATCAACCAAAGTCCGCAGTTTATTGCCACTTTTGATGAGTTTGGCGATTTGACAACGAAATTAACCTACAAAGGCGACATCGGCTTGACTCATAAAATAAAAGAAAGTCTAGAGACTACAATTCCTCTACAAATGATTAGTGGCGAAAAGCTTGATCACGGAGTTTCTATCCCCCTGCATTGTTTGGCAGCCGAGCTACCGAATATAAAAATTATTCCTTTGTACCATTCCGATCTGGACAATGAAAAGCATTATCAATTCGGCCAGGCTTTGCAGCAAGAAATATTTTATAGCAAAAACAAAATAGCCGTTATTGCTTCGGCTGATTTGTCGCATAATTTAACTCGACATGCCCCCGGCAAATACTCGCCTAAAGGCAAAAAATTTGATCAAAAAGTTTTGAGTTGTTTGCAGGAAAATAAAATAAAAGATTTAGTTGCCATTGATAGTAAATTAAGCATCGGCGCTATGCAATGCGGTTTAAAATCGATCTTAATTTTGTCTGGCCTGCTAGACGGTATCCAACATAAACCAAAAATGTTGTCTTACGAATATCCGTTCGGCGTTGGTTACTTAGTAATGAATTTTGAATTCTAGCCTTTAACTATTTTAAAAAAGTATTTCCACTTTTCTCCGCTTTGGCACAACTCTTTCGTATCGTTTAACGCCCGCAGTATAACAGACTGCGGGTTGTTTTTGCAAACTCTAAAAACAGAATTGCGTTTAAGCCCCGGAATGCTTAATTCTTGAATCACACGTAGTGCCAAATCCTGCCAAGGATAAGCTGGCGTTTTTTTTATTTGCCTATTGTTTAATATTTCCTTAAAACTACTTGGTCCGGTATTAATTTTAATCATATTTTTAATCTTTTGATTTTATTCTAGCAAAAAAAATAGCCATACGCCAGCTAGCAAAATAGTTGCTAAAAACAATATATCGTGCTATATTATGTTCGTATATGGCAAAAATATTAAAAATTATAACTAACCCCAATCCGATTTTACGAAAAATCTCAAAAGATGCGGATGAAAAAACGATCAAAAGCCAAGAGTTTAAAAATTTTTGCGCTTGTTTGGTTGTGACTATGCTTAAAAAAGATGGCGTCGGATTAGCAGCTCCTCAAGTCGGACGAAATATCAGGGTCTTTGCGATTGATACTAAGGATGGACCGATTGTTTTTATTAATCCTAAAATTGTAAAAAGATCTTGGGCAAAAGAATGGAGCGAAGAAGGCTGTATTTCTGTCCCAAAAATTTTCGGTAAAGTAAAAAGACCGAAAAAAATTATTTGCGATTATATAAACGAGAATAGCGAAAAGCAAAGGATTGAAGCTAACGGCCTGCTAGCTATGGTCATCCAACACGAGAACGATCACTTAGATGGTATTCTCTTTATAGATAAGGCTAAAGAAATACAAAAAATTGAAGAATAAAATATATTATCTCGGAGCGTCGTTATTCTTCGTTTTTTTAATTTTGTAGACAAGATAAAAAACAAAAAAAGTGGCCAGTAACAAGCCGACATAAGATATTTCTTGATAGTATTTCTTAATTAATTCATCGTTGGCGCCGAACCAATAACCCAAACCAGCTAAAATTATAACCCAAATTCCCGAACCTAAGAAAGTAAAAAGAATAAAATTGAAAAATTTCATCTTAGCAAAACCAGCCGGAATAGAAATAAGCTGTCTAATACCAGGCACCAAACGACCAATAAAAGTTGATGATTTACCGAAACTAATAAAACAATCTTCAGCCTTCTTTATTTTCTGCTCATTGATTAAAAAAAATTTAGCGTATTTTGTAGCAGCTAAACCATAAACTATCCTTCTGCCTAAAGTCATAGCTAAAAAATAATTGATAGTAGCACCAACCAAGCTCCCTAAAATTCCAAAGAATATAACCAGGAAGATATTCATCTCTCCCTTTTGCGCCAAATACGCCGCTGGTGGGATAACTACTTCCGAAGGAAAAGGGACGAAAGAACTTTCAATTGTCATCAAAATAAAAATACCGCCGTATCCCATCTTGGCGCTAATCGCTAATAACATTTGGATAATTGTTGACATAGCTATATTATAAATCATTTGATTAAAATAGCAAAATGACAAATAAAAAAATAAAAACTATCTTTATTGGCACACCTGACTTTGGCATTCCGGTGTTAATATCATTAATTAGTGATAAAAATTTTGATATTTTGGGAGTCATCACTCAACCGGATAAAAAAGTCGGCCGCCAACAAATTTTAACCGAAACGCCGATTAAAAAAATAGCCTCTTCATATAATATCAAAGTTTGGCAGCCAAAAAAATTAAAAGAATTTGCCGACGAAATAAAAAAATTAGAACCAGATCTAATTGTGGTTGTGGCTTATGCCCAAATTTTACCAAAAGCTATTTTAGAAATACCGAAATACAGTTGTATTAATATTCATGGCTCGCTACTGCCTAAATATCGCGGTGCCGCCTGCATCCAAGCAGCCATTTTAAATGGAGACGAAGAAACTGGAATTACAATTATGAAAATGGATGAGGGTTTGGATACTGGTCCGATTATTGCTCAAGAAAAAATTGCTATCGAGACAAATGATACTGGTGAAAAAATATTCAATAAATTATCAGAACTGGCTGGCGAAAAAGCTGCTCCAATTATTTTAGACTATATAGACAATAAATCGGAATTAAAGCCGCAAGACAATTCTCAAGCTAGTCTAACAAAACTTTTAGACAAAGATGATGGTAAAATAAATTGGCAGAAAAGTGCAACCGAAATCGAAAGGCTTGTCCGAGCGATGCATTCCTGGCCGGGCGCTTTTACAAACTTTAATAGTCGAACTTTAAAAATATTAGAAACTGATCAGAATATTTTGAGCATAAACAACAGACATCAAACTGGCGAAGTATTTTTACATAATAACGAAGTTGCCGTGCAATGCGGCCAAGATGCACTAGTACTAAAAAAAATAAAGCTGGAAGGTAAAAACGAAACAGCGGCTATTGATTTCATAAATGGCCACCGGGATTTCATTGGCTCGATTTTAAGATAAAAACAAAGCACCCGCACATCTGAAAGATACGCGGGCGCTTTAATCCCCATGCTTTTTGCCTTTCTAGAAGAAAGGCTGATTGCCAAATAAAATTACTTTTCTGGCAATTGTGCTTTCAGTATATATAAGATTCTTATTTTGTCAATACTTAGAACTGTTCATTTTCTGTTAATTTAAGCGAAAAATCAGTGCATAACAGAGTTGATAAATTTGTGGAATAGATATTGATAACTGACGATTAACTCAATCTTTTGTCTAAAATAAAGCAAAAATTAGCTATATTTTTTTTGACTGTTCAACCGTGACATTTTCAAAAATATATGCTAACATAATTCCAGTTTTTGCCGCCATCGTCTAAAGGTTAGGACGCCAGGTTCTCATCCTGGTAATAGGGGTTCGATTCCCCTTGGCGGTACGGAAATAACAAAAAGACCATCCTGTAATCCAAATGGTCTTTTTGTTATGAGATATATTTCCTAATTAACTGTGGAGCGTCTATTCCTAATATTGAAATGCCTAAAATTAAAAATGGTATTCCTGGAATAATTGGAGCAATAATGCCAACTACTCCGATTAGTAAAAAGATTCCGCTGCAAGCTAAGATTATACCTCGTTTCATCTTTTGCTTCATATAATATTTTAAACAACCTGCAATCCTAGCACTAATTTTAGTACCTGTCAAGAGCCATTATAGTTTAACCTGCACAATTTCTCCTATTTTTAATTTAGCCTGTTTTTTAGAGAGCACTTGATCTTTACTAAATTCGATATCTAAATAATGTTCGGTTTTACCACGATATTTGTCGCCGATCTTCTTTTCGATCAACACGTCGACAATTTTGCCCTTAAAACTGCAACGATATTTTATCTCTAGTTTACTACTTAATTCTCTCAATTTCTCCACCCCGCTCTTCTTAAGTTGTTCGTCGACTTTGTCTGGCAATGAATAAGCTTTTGTTTTTTCGTGCGCCGAAAAAGGAAAAATATGCAAACGGCTAAAATTTATTTTTTTTATAAATTCAAATGTCGTATTAAAATCTTTTTCGTCTTCACCTGGAAAACCGACAATAACGTCAGTGGTTAAAGCAATTTCTGGCATAGTTTTTCTAATTTTTTTCACTCTTTCTCTAAAAAATTTTGTATCATACGGACGATTCATTAACTTTAAAATCTTATCGCAACCAGACTGCAGCGGAACGTGAAGATGTTTGCAAATTTTTTTATTATGCGCTATTAACTTTATTAGATCATCACTAACCTCAGTTATCTCAACAGAGCTTAATCGTACTCGTCCTAAACCTTCAATTTGAACAATCTTTTGTAAAAGCTTAACTAAATTTGTACTTCCTAAGTCTTTGCCATATAAACCCAAATGAATGCCGGTCAAAACAAATTCCTGATAGCCTTTTTTAATTGCCAACTTTATTTCTTCAATTATTTCTTGTGCATCCCGACTTTTTATCGGCCCGCGCGCAAAGGGAATTATGCAATACGAGCAAAACTGTTCGCAACCGTCCTGAATTTTTATAAAATACCTAGCCCTATCATTAGCGACTAACACGTTTTGGCTACAACTTTTCTTAAAATCTCCAACGCCTAGCATCTTTTTTATTTCTTTTATTACATTGCTCGGATTTCTACTATTTAGCACTTGGTCTACGCTCAGATCGTTTTTATCCACTACGTATGTCTTCGGCCAACAACCGATAACAACAATCTTTGCTTCAGGATTTTCTTTCTTGGCCTTACTTATCATTTGCCTATCCTTTCTAATGGCGGCTTTGGTCACTGCGCAAGTATTGATAATAGCCAAATCAGCATTACTCTTCGCAATCTCAAAGCCACAATCATGTAACTGTGCGCCCAGCCAGCCTGAGTCATATTGGTTAACTTTACAGCCTAAGGTGTAAATTTTTATTTTATGTTTTTTATCCATATTTTATTAAAAAATCCCGCAGAAGCGAGACCTTGCCCCGCCGATAGCGGGGTAAATGAGCCGTCCATCGGATTCGAACCGATAACCCACAGTTTACAAAACTGTAGCTCTACCATTGAGCTAGGACGGCAAAAACACATATTTTATTCTAATATAAAACTAAAAATTGGTCAAGATAAAATTGTCGGGCTACCCAGAATTGAACTGGGATTTTACGCACCCGAAGCGCACGTAATAGCCTTTATACCATAGCCCGTTTGTCTACTTCGTTCCGAATAATGTATTCAATAGATAGCTAATAATTGATAAAACGATACTGAACAATAATGCAGTCAAAAACCCCTGAATGTCAAAACCTTTTATCACTGTCGAAGCCAACAAAATAATTAAAGCATTTATCACAAAAGTAAACAAGCCTAAAGTCAGAATATTTATTGGCAACGTAAATAAAATCAAAATTGGTTTCAAAGTGACGTTAATGATGCCTAAAAATAACGCCAGCCATAACGCCGGCCAAAAACCGCCAATCGTTGCACCAGGAATAAAATAGCCGGTGATTAAAATCGCTAAAGTTAAAATTAGCCATCGAAGAATAATATTCATAAATTTTATTTATTAGTTTTTAATAAATCATCTCGCCTGAGAATTTTTTTAACGATTATATACAGGACGATCAAAACGATAATAAAGGTAAGTAATGCGTTAATGATCATACCGACATCAAACTTCGAACCGCCAATCGTAAAAATTAAGTTGTCTATTTTATCCCCTGGTACAATTAAATTTATAAAGGGCGTAAACACTCCTTTGACAATAGAATCAACTAGGTCTTTGGAGGTTTGTGCTACTATAACACCAATGGCCATACCAATAACCGAATATTCTTTTAAGAACGCTACTAGTTCTTGTCCAAACTTTGGTTTTTGTTTTTTCTCTTCTTCTTGTTTGATTTCTTCGTTCATATGTTTTATTAATATCATTTTATATTAAATAATTATACGCCGTAATTCCTGCGATATATGGATTAAAATTTCATAAACAATAGTCTGCGCAGTTTTGGCGATATTTTCAGCAGAATTTTTGTCATTAGCATCGTCGCTGATAATTATCACCTTATCACCCAATTTTGTATTAGGAACGGACGTAATGTCTATAGAAGTTATGTTCATACTAACCCTTCCGACAATTGGGCAAAACGTCTCACCTATTTTAAAATATCCGCAATTAGACAATCTTCTGTCCACTCCTTCAAAATAGCCAACAGGAACGGTCGCAATAATTGAGTCTCTTTCCAACCTATAAGCGTTGTTGTATCCGACTTGTTTGCCTGCTTTTATTTTTTTTACTGAACTTATAATTGACTGGATCTGCAAGACCGGCTTCAAATTCAGCTCTTTTACAAATGATGAATTAATCCCATACAAGCCGATTCCTAGACGAGCAACGTTTCCATACGTTTGTTTGCTGTAAAATATACCTGCCGTATTGGCTATATGAAAATATTTTAATGTCTTGAAATTCTCTCGAAATATCTGGACGCTCTTTTCCCACAATCTAATTTGAGATCTGGAAAAATTATCATTTGGATTATCTGCGTCTGCAAAATGTGAGCAAACACCTTCTAAAATTAAAGAGTTGTTAGCTTTTAAAATTTCAATTGATTTATCAATTTGCTCCGGTAGAATTCCTTGCCGATGCATGCCTGTATCAATTTTTAGATGGATTTTTGTTCTCTTAGACGCCCTACATGCGATTTCTTCCAATTGCTCTAAACCTGTTATAGTAAAAGAAATTTTAGAAAGTTTACATTTTAAAATATTATCCGGTTGTGTGCATCCAATGATCAAGATTTCTGATTTAATACCATTATTTCGCAAAATCATAGCTTCATGCAAGGAGTCAAGGACTAAAAAAGCTATCTCTTCTTTATCTAAAATTTCTGCAACAGGAACCAATCCGTGACCATAAGCGTTGCTTTTTAAAACTGGGGCGAACAACAATCCTGGGTATTTTTTCTGATATTCTTTTAGATTTTTCAGCAACTTCGTTTTGGAGACAAAAACTTTTACAGAAGGATCGTAATATGCGAACTTGCTTTTTATTTTTTTTAATATCTTTAATAACTGCATAAACTTCGAGGGGTGGACCTAGGCGGAATCGCCCTATCATTCGATGGGGCATCCTGTCGCATGACAGGACGGACCCGACCTCCAACAACCTGCCTGCCGGCAGGCAGGTGCGAATGTACCAGTGTGGACTTACCGGGAATCGGACCCGGACCTCAGCAATGCGAATGCCGCGTAATACCATTTTACTATAAGCCCCGAAGGAAATGGTTTATTCAACCATCTCGATAGAATTTATTACTACGTTTTCAACTGGCCAATTTTGATGCATGCCATTATCTCCAGTTTCAACCTTAGCTATTTTACCAACTACGTCCATTCCGTCAACTACTTCGCCAAACACCGCATAACCGTAATTAGCGTCGTCTTTATAATCTAGGAAATTATTATCAATTAAATTGATAAAAAATTGTGAAGTGGCAGAGTCGACAACCGTAGTTCTAGCCATAGCCAAAGTCCCGCGTTTATTGCTCAAACCATTTTTAGCTTCATTTTTTATCGGCTCTAAAGTTGCTTTTTGATTGCCTTCTGCGTCAAAACCTCCACCCTGAATCATAAACCCATCCATCACCCGATGAAAAATAGTGCCGTCATAATACTTATTATTGATGTACTGCTTAAAATTGGCAACTGTAATTGGCGCGATTTCGGGATATAGCTTAATTGTAATATCTCCCATGCTAGTTTTTATCAAAGCCATCTCGCCTGCTTCATCAGGACTAGCGGCTACTGGTTGTTGATTTTGTTCAATCATTTGATTATCTTGATTAGTTAAATTAGTTTGATTTGACTCTTCGGCATAATCCTTAAAAACAAGTGGTTTCAAACCATCTGCATCTTCTTCAGACGTCCTGTTCACTGAGCATCCTGATGTAAGCAGCAAAAGCAATAAAGTTGTACTAACAATTTTTTTCATAATTTTTGAATAAAATATTATATTTTTTTAATAACCAGCTTTCCTTTTTTTTCTTCTTCCTTCAATTTTTCCAATCTCTCATTTTGTCTGACTTGTCTATCTTCTTCTTCATGTTTTCTTTTTTCTAAAATTTTATCAATACCTGGCTGCAGAGACTCCTCGTACTTTTCAAAAAAATTAAGCTCTTCGCCCTTCTCCTTTTTCCCGTCTCTTTCTTTCTTAAAATAACCACTCTCAAATCTCATAATGTTATAAATTAATCAGCTCATAATCTCTGCTTCCCAGACCTATTTCTTCTGCGTAATGCAATTGCGGGTCGCTGTTAAAATTTTCGGCAGCGCTACTTTGCTTCACGGCTAAATCATAAGAAGCCTGGTCGATGGCCACCGGATCAGAAGATGCTAATATGCCGATATCTGGTATAACTGGTTCCATGTGTACGTCATTACAATCGCATTCTTTGGTAATATTTATCAAAAAATTGATGTAAAAACATTTCCTATTCAGCTGCGCGGCGTAAGCGTATTCAGCAATTTTCTCTCCCAGTTCCTTTCTACCAGTGCTTCCCCACGGAATCTTTACTGCTCCGACCGGACAGACTGAAATGCATTTGGAACAACTAATGCATTTATGTTGTTTGATAAACGCCTTTTTGTTGTCATCGAATTCTATTGCACTGACCGGACAATGCGAGATGCAAGATCCACAGCTAATGCACTTTTCTTTTTGGATATTGTGCTTAATCGAAGCGTGCATCGCTAGCTTGCCTTTTCTACTAGCTAATCCCATTCCCAAATTTTTTATCGCTCCGCCAAAACCAGAACCACCATGTCCCTTAAAATGCGAGATTACGAGCAGTTCTTTATATTTTTCTAGACCTCTTCCTAAATAACATTCAGAAAAGTAATTACCCTTAATTTTTATCTCAATAAAATCGTCGCCCTCTTCGCCATCTAAAAAATCAATCGTCAGCCAATCAAACCCGTGTTCTTTTGCTACATCCAGGTGGCCGCTCGCGGTTCTTCTTTGGCTTTTATACAAAACGCTAGTTTCAATAAAAGTCGGCTGATCTAAGTTATCTGTAATTTGTTTTATGTATTTTGCCGGCACAAAAGTATCACAACCTCTCTCGCCAAAGTGAACCTTAACAACCGGCGACACTCCGAATTCAGGTAATAAGTTTTTAATCTTTTCTATCTCGTTTAATTTAATAAAAAAAACTTTTGTTTTTTCTATCATAGTTATTGTACTTTAAATTCTCTCTTCATTTTTTTATCATCTCTGGCTCTTTTTTCTTCAATCACCTCCTTGGCTTTAGTGCGTAGTTCGGCTAAATTAAGTTTATTTAATTCGCAGCTTCTTTCTTCTAAAAATTCTTTATTATTTAGTTTCGGATCTTCGATTACTTCTGATAATAAAACATCGAGAATGGCGCCAATTTTTGGCCCTGGTTCAATTTTCAATAAATCCATTAAATCACTACCATTTATTTTTAGCATTTTGACTGAGACCGGATCGTTTTGCACTTTTTTCATAACATACTGCAGATGTCTTAGTTTATACGGCACGGCCTTCGGCACACCAGAACCTAAGCGATCGGCTATACGTACATCTATTAAATCAGCTAAATTTTCTTTACCTACCTTGCTGATCAAGCGGCGCACTGAGGCGTCAGTAACTTCACCGACGTTATAATAAAACATATGATTTCTGACTAGATTTACGACTTTTTCCGTATCTTCGTTGGAAAACTTTAATCGTTCCATTATCTTTTTCACCATCCTCGCACCGACTAATTCATGATTATAAAAAGTATAATCACCTTTTATTAATTTTTTGGTCTTTGGCTTAGCGATGTCGTGCAGTAAAGCTGCTAGCAGCACCCGCCAATCAGTGCTAGGACAAAATTTCAAAGACAGAACCGAATGCTTAAAAACCGTATAAATATGATGGCGATTTTGGTCAACGTCGTATCCAGCTTCCAATTCCGGCAATATATATTGCAAAAGCTTCAATTTATGCAACAGCATTATTCCATCGTACGGATTTTTTGATTCTAAAATCTTTTTTAACTCAATCTGGATTCTTTCGTTGGCGACAAATTTAATATTGCCCGCCATTTTAACAATCGCTCTTTCGGTTTTTGGTTCAATTGCAAAATCTAGCTGGCAGGCAAAACGGACAGCTCTCGTCATCCTTAAAGCGTCTTCTTTGAATCTATCCACGGGCTCGCCGACCGCTCGCACGATTTTATTTTTTAAGTCCTTCTGTCCGCCGAATAAATCAACTATGTCTTGGACTTGTCCAGAGCTAAGCCGAAGAGCCATAGCATTAATCGTGAAATCTCTGCGCTCTAAATCTTTCTCGAGTTCATCTTCGAAAATAACTTGATCCGGATGGCGTCTATCGCTATAACCTTGCTCCGAGCGGTAAGTTGTTACTTCGACAACATCTTCGGTCTCGCCTTTTTTGTTCTTCACTTTGACGAGGACTGTGCCAAATGTATTTTTATATTTAGCGTCTACGAATATCTTTAGAATATGTTCAGGTCTGGCATTGGTAGTTACATCCCAATCACTGGGCTCTTTTTTCATTAGCAAATCACGCACGCATCCGCCCACAATATAAGCTTCAAAGCCTGCTTTTTCTAATTTAGCTAATATTTCTTTAACAAATTCAGGAATATTCATGATTTTATTATAACATAAAAAGCCAACATTATCATTATTGGCTTGATATTTATAGTATATAAAATAATTTAATTTTAGTCAAAAAAATGACCTTCTTGCCAAAAGCCTTGTCATTCATTTATTAGCCACTATTCAAAAACCAAACTTTCATAAAATTATATTAGCTAATTATCAGTGGCGAAAGTAAGCGGCTTCTTTTGTCTTAAACCTGGCGTCACGAAAAACTTTTTTAATCTAGCTAATTGACTGGATTGGATTCCGCCAACAATCCAAACTATAATTAGATTACCCTCCTTAGCAAACGCCGGGTAGTACAAAAAAATCCCGACTTACTTTCAGAATCTCTATGATAGCAAATATAAATTAATTTATGATGAGAATAAAATTAGTATTTTATAATTCTGGGGGTTGATAAATCTTGCCAGTCCTATAATTTTTAACATTTAATTCTGTGCCTTGTAATAATTTATCTGGCAAATTGTCAAAGCTGAACCAACGCCACTCTTTACATTTTGTTGGCTCCATTAGTTGTAGCTCTCCGCCGATGTATTCCGCCTTGAAACCAACATTGACGTAATGCTTGCCGTCTGAATTTATATATCGCATTTCGTCAGCTACAGATATTAGCTCAATTTTGCCAACATCCAAACCAGTTTCTTCTCTCACCTCTCTTCTTGCGGTTTGCTCCATAGTTTCACCAAAATCAAGATGTCCTCCTGGATAGCTCCACTCACCTTCGCCATGCGATCCTTGACGCAGACCCATTAGCACTTCACCTTTTTCGTTTTGAATCATCACGCCAATTCCAATCTTTGGCCTTCTTATTTCTTCGGACATAAAATTAAATACGTTTTAGCCATTTTAATATAAACCAGGCAAAAACGCCGCCGGCTAAAGCGGTAGCGAATTGCGGCCAGCTAAACATTTTAATAATTAACGCTATAACGTCTTGCTTGATCATTATCCTACTGATAATATTCAGGCTTATTAATAAAAAAACAAATTTAACTGTTGAACCCAGCAGTAGCCCCAACCAATAACCTTTTGCGTTATCTTTAATATTGTTATATAGCCAATCAATGCTTAAAATATAAATGACATTGCTAATCATTATAAACGGTACGGCTGGCGCCAAAAAATACGGGATTAAACCACCAGACAAAGCCATTAAACTAGGAATCAAACACATAACTAAAGCGCTTCTGATTCCTAAAATAAATAAGATTATAATCAGCATGGCATTAACGAAAGGACCGGTTAGCCATTGCAAATGTATAAAAAAAGGCACGAGTATAGTTATGCCCGCCAACCCCAAAAACGTTGAAATTGAACGAACGTCAACTAGCGTGCCTAAATTTGTCTTTATCTCGTTCATATTTCTAAAAAGATAAGGCTCCGTGCTTGCAAGCCGAGATACAGACCCCGCAACCAAGACATTTGCTTTTGTCTATCTCAACTAATTTTTTTCTAGTAATAGCTTTAACCGGGCAGGCCTCAACGCAACCAACACAAGCGCCACCGCAACTGCAGCTCGCACACTTGCCGTCTTTCCAGCAGCATTTATTATAATCAATTTTTACAGCCATAAAATCAAATTTGTCATCCCGGGCCAAGACCCGGGATCTCGTGAATTAAATCTTAACATTTTTTGGTCAATTGCTACTTTGCTAAAATATTCAATTTAGCTGTAATGCCTTTCACGGCCTTAATCTTCGTTGCTAATTTTTCTAAGTCGGCCTTGGTGCCTTGTGCAACAACGGTAATAACACCCAGACAATTACTGATGCATTTTGGTTGGATATTCACGCCCATCCGCGACATCACCAGATGACTGTTATCTGACAATATCTTCTGCACTTTGCCGCCGTACACCTCACGGTTTTTGATTAAGATTGAAATTGTACCCAAGCTTATTTTCACCATAAAAGTGTGTCGTTCCCGCGAAGGCGGGAATCCAGAAATGGATCCCCGATCAAGTCGGGGGTGACAAGGTAAAAAAAATTATTTTCTCTTTTTGTACTCTGTATGTAAAATTTTATGTTCAGTATGTTTGCCCTGTTCTTTTGCCCAATCTAGCATTTCCATTACACCCTTATTTTCAAAAGACTGGCGCAGTTCGCAACTTTTATCGATCTCATATAAAGCCGCAATGCGCTTTTGTCTAATTTCCGGCGTGGTCGGAATCGGTTGTCCCCCGCCACCAATACAACCGCCCGGACAACTCATTACCTCTACATAATCATAGTTCTTTAAATTGTCCAGCACTGGTTTAACATTCCCGATACCATTCACTACAGCTATGCGTAATTTATTGCCAGCCACATCAACCATCGCCTCTTTTACGCCTTCTAGACCTCTGACATCTTTAAAATCAACTTGAAATTTACAAACTTCGTTATCACCAAAGGCAAAAAACTGCGCCGTGCGTAAAGCTGACTCTATAACTCCGCCCGAACCGCCGAAAATGGCTGCTCCTCCCGTATATTCACCAAAGGGGCTGTCAGCTGAAATTGGCTGCAATTCGGTCAAATCTATTTCATTTTTCTTTAACATAAAAGAAAACTCCCTGGTCGTTAAAACATAATCGACTGGAAAGTTGCCACCGATTTTCATTTCCTTGCGCTTAGCTTCATACTTTTTAGCGGTACAGGGCATTATTGAAACTACCACGATATCTTTGGGATTGATATTCATCTTCTTTGCCCAATAAGTCTTTACAAAACCACCGCCATGAATTTGCGGCGATCTTGAAGTTGTGATATTGGGGATTAAATCCGGCCTATATAATTCAACGTAATTAATCCAAGCGGGACAGCAAGAAGTAAACATCGGCAGAACTCCCTTAGTTTTTATCCTTTCCAGAAGCTCTTCTGCTTCAACTACAGTTGTCAAATCAGCGGCGAAGTTAACATCAAACACATAATTAAACCCTAATTTCTTCAATCCGGCGACAACGTGTTCAGTCATAACCTTGCCGTAAGGCATGTTAAAATCCTCGCCAATACTCACCCTGATTGAAGGCGCAAATTGCGCGACGACTATTTTTTTCTGACTTTTAATTATTTTTTCAACCGCTTCCCAATGAGTTTGCTCTTGAGCGGCGCTGACCGGACAATGAACCGCGCATTGTCCGCATAATATACAATGTTTCTTCTTATCATTAGTCGGCACGACTTCTTGCTCGATTCCCTTGCCTTTTAACTCCAGATAATATATCTTTTGCATAGCGCAGGCGTCAACGCAACTGCGACAATCAATACATTGCGAACCGTCAATTTCCACGGCGTTAGCAAATTTATAGGTCTTGCGACCAGCTTTGCGGTCGGGAAAACGGGTTAATTTAATCTTGTACTTATCAGCCATTTTCAACAGCGGACATTCAAAGCGCCAAACGCAAGTCGGGCACTTTTCAATATGCTCGGCAAAAATCAATTCTAAATTAGTATTGCGCATTTTACTAACACGTTCGCTTTCTGTCGTCACTTCCATTCCATCTTCAACTAAGGCAGTACACGATCGTGTTGGTTTCTTTTGGCCCTTTATTTCAACATAGCAAAGACGGCAATTAGCTTTTGGCTTAAAATCGGGGTGATCGCAAAGCCCGGGTATATCAATGCCGTTGCGTAAAGCCACCAATCTGACTGTTTCACCTTCTTCGGCAAAAAATTCTTTACCGTTTATTTTTATTTTAATCATAAGCTTTATAAACATTATTAAAATATGATTTAAATGGTACGGCCGCAACTAAACCTAAGCCACAAAATGAAGTCTCCTCTAAGTTACCCAGTAAATCATAGACCAGCTGCCAGTCTATATTTTTTTTCTTTAAAGCCTCTTTCAAACGATAGGTGCCTTCGCGACAAGGCGTGCACTGACCGCAGGATTCGTTGAAAAAAAAATAAGCCCATTTACGCATCAAATCGTTTGGCTTGTGTTTTATTGCGCTATAAACAGTGATCGATCCTGCCCCGCTAACTGGCTTATTAAACTGGCTGCTATTTAAAACTTCGCCACTGGCATCGCCGCCGATCTGAACAAAAAATTTAAATTTAGGATAATTGTTAGTTTCGCGTAAAATTTTCTCAATCGGCCAATTCTCATCAAAATAAAAAACGCCTTCATTAGGACAATCGCCACCGATAGTAATAAATCTCTTATTTTCATACTCTCCTGCAGATACTAAACTGACGTTATAAAAAGTCTCAACATTATTCACTAAAGTCGGATAATTCCACAAGCCATTAGTTGCGATGTAAGGCGGACGCAATCTTGGTTCAATACGCCTGCCTTCAATATGATTAACTAAAGCCGATTCGTCGCCGCCGATATAGCCGGCACGATGATCTTTTTTAAATAAAATTATTTTTGTGTCCTTTATCAGCTTATTTAATTTTCGCGCTAATTTATTATAGTAAGACGGATTTATGTAAATATAACCGGTTTCGGCGCCTAAATAATCAAGAGCTATCTTCATGCCGTCAACCATTCTTTCGGCGTGATTTTTGAAAATAAATAAGTCTTTTTTAACACCGGGCTCGCCCTCTGAGGCGTTACAGACTACATATTTTTTATCGCCTGGCGCATTTTTTACCGTCTCCCATTTAGTAGCCGTCGGAAAACTAGCCCCGCCTCGTCCGACTAAACCAGCTTCTTTTATTTTTAATATAATATCCATACAAAAACAGTTGTCATTCTGAACGTAGCGTCAACGGAGTGAAGGATCTCTGGTCAGTTAAATAAAAGACTTTCTGTAATATATCAGACCCGAGATTCTTCGGCCTGCCTGATAGACAGGTCTCAGAATGACAGTTTCAATTATAATAATTTCTTTTTGCCTATATACTCCGCTAAGTCAGCCAATCGGCAAGAATAGCCCCATTCATTATCATACCAGGCTACCACTTTTAGCAAATCGCCATCTACTACTTTGGTCATAGTTAAATCAACAATAGCGCTAGCTGGATTCTGGATTAAATCAGAGGAGACTAATGGCTCGTCGCTGGCTTCAATCAAGCCTTTTAAACGAGCGCTACGAGCCGCTTGTTTAAAGGCGGCCATTACTTTTTTTTCATCAACTTTTTTACTAGTTACATAAACCGCGTCAGTTAAGGAAACAACCGGGGTTGGCACGCGCACAGCCATGCCGTCAAACTTATTTTTTAAACTAGGAATAGTTTCGGTAACGGCAATAGCGGCGCCGGTAGTTGTCGGCACCATATTAGCGGCCGCTGCCCGCGCGCGGCGCAAATCCTTATGCGGTCCGTCAACTAAATTCTGATCAGCCGTATAAGAATGAATTGTGGTCATGATCGCTTTTTTAATGCCGAAATTTTTTCTAACTACTTCCGTAATCGGCGCCAAACAGTTGGTTGTACAGGAAGCGTTAGAAATAACTTTGTCTTTTTTGCTAATTTTCTCTTCATTTACGCCCAAGACAAAAGTTTTAACTTTCGGATCGTCAGCCGGAGCCGAAACAATAACTTTTTTAGCGCCGGCTTTGATATGCGGCATGGCTTTTTCTTTTGACCTGAATTTGCCGGTGCATTCTAAAACGATATCAACCCCCAGCTCTTTCCAGGGCAAAACTGACGGATCCTTTTCGGCGGTAATCTTGTATTTTTTGCCGGCCACAATGAGGGCGTCAGCAGCGTAGTTAACCTCCTTTTTGTAAATACCATAACAAGTGTCATACTTTAATAGATGAGCCAGTGTTTTAGTATCGGTCAAATCGTTGATGGCCACGACTTTTAAATCACCCTTCTTCTCAAGCAAAATTTTAAAAACTGCTCGACCGATTCTCCCAAATCCATTTATAGCTATATTCATAAATTTAAATATACTGCCTGACTACCTGCCGGTAGGCTGATTAGGCAGCTTGCTTATTTTAGTTAATTACCAAGTCTATTATAGCACAATACTAGAAAACTCAAAAGTCAAAATTTAAAACTCAAAATCATAACTAAAAATTAAAAACTTTTGATTTTTAAGTTGCAACTTTGACTTTTGCCTTTTGATTTTTGAGTTAAAATATAAAAGACGCCTTAAGCGTCTTTTATCTATTATATATCTAAAAATATTTTATTTTTTATTCCTATTAATATCAACTTCAACGATTGTTCCTCTCTCACCGCCTTCATCAGCAAATTCAACGTCAACTGATTGCTTTAAAACATGGTGGCCGACAACCTTGCCGCGTTTGCCATCAACATTAACTTTCGTTTCTATCGGGGGTAATTTCTTTAATAAAACTTCATAACCCTCTTCTTCGTAAGCCAAGCAGCACATCAATCGTCCGCAAACGCCGGAAATGCGTTCTGAGCCGCGATGCGAGTATTGCTGCAATTCGGCCATCTCGGAAGTAATAGATTTAAAATTCTTCAAAAACTTTTTGCAACATAATTGCTTGCCGCAATGGCCATAATCGCCCATTACCTTAGCTTCGTCGCGAATACCGATTTGCTGAAGCCTGATAGTACGGTTAAAATGTCTAGTTAGTTCTTTGACTAGTTCGCGAAAATCAACGCGGCCATCGGCAATAAAAGCAAAGGTAATCCTTGAACCGTCAAAAGAAAAATGCACATCAATTATTTTCATCGGCAAATCAAGCTTCTCTTTGGCGCTAATACAAATTTCCATGGCTTTTTTCTTTTCTTCCGAACTAACCATTTTTTCTAAATCGTGGTGCGTCATTTTACGGACAATCGGTTTTATATCCGAGGATTCTTCTTCTGTCTTAACGGCTTCTGTAGCGACTGTCTCTTCCGACTGCGCTTCAAGGACGATAGCTGCTTCTTTTTTTTCTTCCCTAACAGCGTCTGCCTCCATATCAGCAAAACCAACCACACAGCCGATATCTAAGCCTTGGTCGGCTTTAACAACAACCCGCTCGCCCTTTTCCAAATTTAAATCGCCAATCTCGTAATATTTTGGCTTGTCCCACGGTGAAATTTGTACTTCGGCTACACGCATATTTATTGTGTCATTCCCGCGAAAGCGGGAATCCAGAAAAAATTACAATGAATAACGAATGAATTTAGTTACTTTAACGTCTCCTAAAATATCTCTGACTTTCTTTTTGTCGTCTTTGATATAATCCTGGCCAACTAAACAGATCTCATCAAAATATTTATTCAATTTACCTTCCATAATCTTATCAATCATATTCTCCGGCTTGCCTTCTTTTAATAGTTGCTCACGATAGACTTCTTTTTCTTTGCCTATCTCTTCGGACGGCACTTCATCGCTGGTGATATAACGGGGATTAGCAGCGGCAATTTGCATAGCCAAATCATACGCCAAATCTTTAGCATCTTTTTTATCAATGGCGACGATAACGCCAATTCTGCCACCCATATGCGAATAGGCAGCGACTGTTTCGCCAGCTAAAATATCAAAACGTCTTATTTCTAATTTTTCGCCGATTACGCTGCTTAAATTTTTTAAGCCCTCGCCAACAGTGCTGTCTGCCATTGTTAAATTCAACAACTCGTCTAAATTGCCGGGTTTATTGGCTTTTATTGCTTCAATGGCTTGATTGGCGAAATCCTGAAATTTTTCGTTGCGAGCCACAAAATCGGTTTCAGCATTAACTTCTAAGATATAGGCTTCACTGCCATTTTCATTAACTAAAATTTTAATCACGCCCTCGGAAGCTTCTCGCTCGCTTCTTTTGGCTGCCTTAGCGATGCCTTTTTTTCTTAAAATCTCGACTGCTTTGGCAATATCACCACCAGATTCCTCTAGGGCTTTTTTGCAGTCAATAATGCCAGCGCCGGTTTTGTCACGCAATTCCTTTATGTTTTCCATATTTTTAAAAATTGTTAAGTTACTTATTTTTTAGCAAAAATAGCTTTGCCTTCGAGTACAGCCTCCTTGATTACGTTAAGAAGTAATTTGATAGTTTTAGTAGCATCATCATTAGATGGGATTACATAATTCACGCCAGTCGGATTAGTGTTAGTATCACAAACGGCAATAATCGGTACGTTCTTAACTCTAGCTTCGGCAATTGCTGTTTTTTCCAACTTAGCGTCCCAAATAAAAATTGCATCCGGTAATTTATTAAGGCTTACCAAGCCGCCTACTTTTAATTCTAACTTAGCGATCTTACGATCAAAGTCCAATCTTTCTTTTTTGGTGTATTTGCTTAAGCGACCGGAAGTCTTGTCGTCCAATAAATCTTTATACTTTTTAATCATTTTTTTAATGATCGCGAAGTTAGTCAAACATCCGCCTAGCCACTTTTCGGTAATATAAGGCATGCCGACTTCTTCAGCCATTTTTTTCATCGGTCCCTTAACTTGCATCTTGGTGCCGACAAAAAGAATTACCTTGCCCTCGGCAGCAAATTTTTTCATAAATTCCAATGCTTCTTCTAAGCATTTTTTAGACTTTGCCAGATCAATAACATGCACACCATTTCTAGAACCAAAAATAAAAGGCTCCATTTTAGGGTGCCACTTACTAGTGCGATGCCCGAAGTGCATTCCAGCCTTCAGCATCTCCTCAATTGTTGGAATATTAGCCATAATTTTCCTTTTGTCCTCTACTCCCAGCCAACCGTTTTTGTCATTCCGAGCTTGTCTGCCGGTAGGCAAGCACTAGCGAGGAATCCCTTATACGTGAATTATTCTAATTTAAGGGATTTCTCCCTACGGTCGAAATGACAGACGGTCAAGGAAAAATTTATTGTCAGGAGTATGAGAGATTTACTTATTAATAAAATGAAACTGGCATTAGCCAGATTTCAATAGTAGTTTATAAGATTATTTGATATTTGTCAACATTGACAAATATGCGATAAAATGATAGGGTAAAATGTTCCAAAAAATAAGGAGGATAGGAGGATCACCTATGAAGGGTTTGAAGTCTGCAGAAGATAAGAAGGGAAGCAAGAGAGAGGAGAAGGCAGAGAGAGAAGCAAGAGTCAAACTGGCAGGGCTGCTGATCAAATCGTTCGGTATCCACATCCCGTCGAGACAGTTCGATTCAGTACCCCAGGGAAGTAACCGACCCGAGATATTTGAGTATTTTCTGAGCTACACCGATCGGATTGTCTCTGTGGAAGGACGGGCGATAGTGAATTTCAGCAGCCATACGGTCTGTGTGTGCATCGAACGGTTACGTCATCACCACGGGAATCTCAAGAAATACTACCTGTGGAGAAGGTATGACATGGGGATCGACAAAAAGACCGAACTCGGATAAAACCGAGCTCAACAGAAACACGAGGGGAGCCCGCAAGGCTCCCCTTCATTCTGTTTAAAACGCTAAAAAAGTTAATCAATAATCCCCCCACCTAACAACTCATCACCTTTATAAAAAACTACGCTCTGCCCGGCCGTTATAGCCCGCTGTGGTTCTTTAAATTTAACTTCATATACATTGCTTTCAACTTTTTTATCCTCCGTAGCTTTAGCTAAGGAGGACAACTTTTTGACTTTACACTTAATTGGCTTATGCCGATATCTAATTACTGCTTCACAAAAAAACGGCATCTTCGGTTCTCTGCCCGCAATCCAATTCACGTCTTTAGCAATCAATGAATTACCAAACAAAATCTGATCATTGGCACTGTCAGTAACAAAAAGCGTATTAGTTTTATAGTCCATCTTGGCAGCGTAATAAGGCCCTCTACCGCCAATTTCTATCCCCCTGCGTTGTCCGATCGTATAAAGTGGCAAACCTTTATGCTCCCCTATTTTTTCACCGTTCATTAACCTAATAGAACCTGGCTTCAATTTTAAATATCTTTTTAAAAATTCATTGTGCCCCTTGTCGCTAACGAAACAAATTTCCTGGCTTTCTTTTTTGGTAGCAGTCGGTAATTTAAACTGGCGAGCCAACACCCTAACTTCATCTTTTCTGTAATCACCTAACGGAAAAATTAATTTTTTCAATTGGTCTTGTGATAATTTATGTAAAAAATAAGATTGATCTTTATTGGCGTCTACTGCTTTATACATTTTTACAATCCCGCCGCTCTTTTTTGTCTTGACGTAATGACCGGTAGCGACGTAGTCAAAACCTAATTCTTCTGCCTTTTTTATTAATAAACCTAGTTTTATTTTTTTATTGCAAACGACACAGGGGTTGGGCGTTCGGCCACTTTTGTATTCAGCCAAAAAATTATCAACGACTTCTTTTTTAAATGGCTTAGAAAAATTTAAAGTATAAAGCGGAATACCGATAGTTCGACAAACACGTTGAGCATCAGCTAGTGATTCCAACGAGCAACATTTATTTTCCCCTATCTCCAATTCGTCCTTCCAAAAATGCAAAAAAATCCCCATAACATCGTACCCTGAGTCTTTTAATAATTTAGCTGCAACCGAAGAATCAACTCCGCCAGAAATAGCTATGATAACTTTTTTATTGTTTTTATTTTTCATCTTATTGTCATCCCGGACCGCGATCCGGGATCTTGTCTTTTTGTATCAATACGAGATGCCGGATCAAGTCCGGCATGACACGATCTATTTTAAAACGCGCCACTCAAGCGCGCTTTAAGATGATATTAAAATTATGTTTTATAGAATCTTAATATAGCCGCTGATGCTCTCTAAAATATGCCATTTTGTCGCTGCTATGCCAGCAATCAATAAAATAACAACCATAGTTTGGATAATTATCGGTTTATGCTGGACTTTAAACCGGACAAAAATATTTATCAAAAGCGCGATTATCATAAGAGACAAAACGGATAAATAAATTATCTTAGTAGTTTTAACTATGCCGGTGGCAAAACCAATTTTCTTTTCCTGAACTGGCGCTATTAATTTAACTTCATTATTAAGATTGGCTTCATTGTCAATTTCTATACTGGCGACAAAATTAGCGTCAATAGCGTCGTTATCTGCAGGCAAAGTCTCCGGCGCTTGCGGAATTAGCTCAACTTCCTTCGCTTCAGTCTGGGAAGTGAAATGAGTCGCCTGGGCTATTTCTTTTGTTTCCGGAGCGGCTGGCTTAACTTCAGGCTCTTTTTTTTCGTTTTTTTGCTCGCTGGCTGTTTTATCGGTGCCCAATACCTGTGTCGTCGTATTAGTTGTCGGAATTTCGTTTTTAGGCGTTATTTCGGTCGCCGCCGACGCCGGCTTAACTTCGAGGGCTAATTTAGTAGCGCTCTGTCTGCCGAACATTTCCACTAAAACATTAGTTTTTTGACCGTCTATTGTGCAGCTGATAACCGCCAAACCGATATCCGTATATTTTTCATTTAAAATATTTTGTCGATGCGATGGCGACTCCATTAATGCTACGTGCACGGAGTTAGCCGTAGAAAAATTCATGCCTAAATTTTCGCCTGCCAAAACATAGCTGTATTGACTGCGGTCAATCCACTCCCATGGCTTTTTGCCGTCCGGACCGTAATGCGCAAAATAATTATTTAACCCCATATCCTCCGCCTTGGCTAAAGCCGCCACGCTTAAGCTTGCATTAAGACTTAAGGGCGTCAAACCGTTTTTTATTCTGTCTTCGTTGGTTAATCTAAAAATTTCCGCCGTCATCTGGCTTTCCATCCGCGCTTCGTTCGGATAAATTAAAAACAAGTAACCGGTCACAAAAAATTTCATAGCCATCATTGCCACCAAAACTATAACTAATGATTTCGGCCGTAAAAATTTAGGGCGATAGTCGTTGCAGTCGCTCGGCACAAAATAATCAACAAACAAGGTGCAGGAATCTCGGCAATACTCTTTAAAAGATTCTTTACCGGTTTTTAATTCATTTATTTCTCTTTTTTCTTCCTTGATAAAATCTTTCCAGTTTTTTTTAATGGCTTCCTGACCGCCTAAAAGCTTATACAAAAAACGAAGCAGTTCTATAATAAAACCGCCTAAAATTAAATAAATTAGCCACTTTTTGTTGCTCTTTTTATTATCCATATTACAAAAAGATTATAGCAAGAAAGTTAAAAAATGTCAAATTTACTTATGAAACACTCGAAAGTTGTCATTCCGAGTGCTAACGAGGAATCCCTTAAAGAATAATATTGCTCAATACAAGGGATTTCTCCCTCTGGTCGAAATGACACAAAAACCTTTATTACTCAATCAAATCCCCCACCACCACCAGCCTCTTCTCTGTTGAGTAAATCGGTGTGCAAGTAAATAAGGTAATAATCGGTTTGTCTGAAGGATTAAGAACTGAAAAATCGGTGTCAGGCACGACTTTTGTCTCTCGGACGCGGTAATAATAATTCTCTTCTTTCCAAATGACGGCAATTATATCCCCTACTTCCAGCTTATCCAATAAATAAAAAGTTAAATTGTTCGGCGGCAAATACTTAAAACGATGACCAGTAATAACAGTGTTGCCGCCTTTATCCGGAGTCGAACTTTCCGGAATATGCCAGGCGCCCTTGCTTAAGCCATATTGCTCGTTCTTTGTTTCAACAATCGGCGCGTTAACCCCGATTTTGGTAATAATTAAACGGTTGGGCGAAACCGCATACTCCGACTGCGGAAATGAATTTTTATATTCCTCTGTTTTTTGTTTTACTGCCTGTTCGTCTTTGGCGTCAATAGCGATATTTTCATTGTCGGCTATAAAAAATTTGTAGCCGGCTAACGGATAAACCGGCAAAATAAAAATATACAAAAGCAAGGTCAGAGCTAAGAGCTCTAGTGTAAAAACTAGAGCTCTTATTACCTTCTTTTTATTGTCGGAAAAATTAATTTTCATTAACTGTCATCTTTCTTCTTAAGAAGAGACTGGTGCCAGCTAAAGATAAGAAAGCTATCAGTAGAGCGGCAAATTCAATCGCATTAAAACCAGTAGCCGCTAGAACGCTTACCGCTCTAACATCCAAATCGGCGCTCGCTTGTACCGGCTGATCAATGTTAGTAGCTGTGGCTTCAGCTACGTTTTTGTACAACATAGCTTTGGCGCCGGCTTCAATATTCACTTTATAAACTACGGCCTTGCTTTGACCGGCTTCAATATCTCCTAGGTCCCAAGTGCGCGGATTAGCCGAGCCGTCGGCAAAGCTAACGCCTGCCGGCAAGGTATCCTTTAAAACGACTCCGTAAGCGGTCATATTGCCGTTGTTAGTAACCGTCACAGTATATTCAATATCTTTCTGACCAGGGCTGGCAAAATTTAAGTCAGAAGTTATCGCTTTGGTAACTTTCAAACTTGGAGCACCTTCCTCACCTTTAACAACAACCTGAGGAGGAGTTGATCCGGAAGCTGTGCTCTCAAAAACGCTACCGCCGTATGAAGTTGTGCTGCTATCGCCAACACTGCCGCCGCCGCCTTGAGAATACTGACAACTACCATCATCTTGCGTAGCCCCTTGATTATAATTCAAGGCCGTAGGGTCAGTACAACCAAGAATAGGCTCTTCCGGTTGAGTATAGTGGTTTACAAAAAAGAAAGTCGGGGTCTTATTGTCACTATTAACAGTAACGTCATAATAACCATCGCCTCCTGGCGTAACTTGCGACCAATTGGTCTGCATTACTTCGGCTATACGATAAGAGCCATAAGGAACGGTAAATTCAACACAACCGCTCTCGCCAGTTACCTTTGAATTTGAATAACCGCTCTCATCGGTAGCGTTAAGGTTGATCGTCCAACCAGACAACGGGTTGCCTAGCATAAAGATAGCCAGAGCGGATTTAGGAGTTACAAAATCTATTAGACTATTCCAAATTGCAGACGCCTTACTGATAAGCAGGTCATCTCGTTGGGCGCTGCAATCATATATCAGCCAAGTTTCATGATGTTCTCCGTTGGGTATTCTACTCAAATAACCTGAGGCGGCGTCGCTATAATCGCAGTGCAAATATGTGTAATCGAAATGAGAAGCTGCACATTTAAAGCTATCGGGCGTGCCAAAATCGGCTACATCCGGTCGAGATGCCCATTCTTGCTCTGTGGCAAATCTCCAACCAGGAACTTTAATCGGTTCAACCGTGCTGCAACCGCCGGAACAAGGACTGGCCCAAGCCCAATAAAAACCGTTTTTATATACAGCGTAATCTGCCGGAGATTGTTCGGAATTGCATTCGCCAACAAGCAATTCTGGTTGACCATTATTTTCTTGGTCATCGTATTTGCAAACAGTAATAGTGCCGGTTTCTTCACCTTCTTCTAATTGACGGTTAAAGAAGTCTGGACCCTGATTCATATTGCTCTCTGTCAATTCAACTTGAGCGCACATCGGGCTCGTATTTATCCAACCTGATTGCATAACTTCACACACCTCATAAACTCCTGCTGTTAAGCCGGTAAACCTATATTCGCCGGTTTCATCAGTAGTAGCGGTGGCTAATAAGCCGCCAGCCGCATCTTTAAGTTGCATTTCCCAACCGCTTAAAAACTCCTCATCATCACTTTGATTCTGGTCCCCGTTTTTATCATTCACTTTCATGCCGCTTATTACTCCGTCTGCTTGACTGGTTTGCACGTTAAAAGCTAAGCAATAATAGTTTTTGCCTCTCTTCGGACTTCTGATAAAATCATAATTATCATAATTTTCCACGTCATTGTAGCACCACATTTCCGCGCTCTTAGAAGTGCCTCCCCCCATTTTACCGCTAAAATTAAGATAACCTGGCTTCATAGCTTCGCGGACGTAAATGTCTTTTGTGGAATCAACCGTAAAGGTGGTCTTGCCGTTGCTATCGGTCGGGTCGGTTGAATTCCAAGAGTCAACCTCGCCTAAATTATTTCCCGGATTTGCTAAACCTTTATTAGTCCATTGAAAAACCCAGCCGGATTCTAGGTGGCAGACATTTTTCTTATATTTTTTATTAATATTATTAACATAGTTTTTTGCCGTATCTTTACCGATGGTCACGCTATCGCCGCTCCAGTCCGGCAGATATTTTTCATCATCGCAGACAATTTTGCTGGCGCTGACTGTCACTGGCTTAGGACAGGCTAAATCGCGACCATTGCAATCTTCGTCTATACCGTTGCCGCAAATTTCTTCAGTCGGATAAACGGCTCCGAAGCATTCTCCCCAAACTCCGTTTTCAGTGCAAGTCTTTTGGCCCATTTGGCAGGCGCCGACATCAGTCTGTCCGCAAGGCATAGTTTCAGAAGTTGTACATTCGCAAGTTTCATCAACCGATCCGTCGCAATTGTTATCTATACCATCGCCGCAAATTTCTTCAGTCGGGTTGCCGGGTACAGCGTCGCAAACGGTACCATCAAAAGCCGCGGCGCAGGTATAAAAGCCTTCTGCGGCGCAAGCGCCAACACCAACCGTGCAAGTTGCGCCGACATTATAACCTTCGTCAGTTGACCCGTCGCAGTCATTATCATAGCCATCACAGCTTCCCTCCTCTTCTTCGTAATAAGGTATATTGCTATAATCGTCTACCCAGCCGCCAGAACCTGTACAAATCTGAGTGGCGCCTGAGCAAACACCGTTTTGATTAGAAGCCGCCGGAGGAGTTAAATCCTCGTCAACATCTTGATCACAATCATTATCTAAACCATCGCAAATTTCCTTTGCGCCCGGATTGACGGCGTTATTTTCATCATTACAATCCACGCCTTCAGTTTTATCTGAATACCCTTCAGGAATATCTTGGCCGTAGCAAATAGATATTTTACCATCAGGACCACTAGTGGAATAGATTCCGTGATAACCGTCAGAGTCACCGTCATACCAGAAACTGTCAATTCTCCAAGAATCAGGATTATTATCATTGCAATCAACCGAGCCACAGGCTCCACCTTCAATTGCGTAGCCATCATCGTCATTATCAGTGCAATTTAAACTGCCGGTTAGCTTAACACAATCTAAAAGGAATTCGTCGCGGTTTGAATCAAGATTTGCTCTAAAACGAATTTTTAAATCAGTTTTGTTTTCTGCACTGGAAGGCAAACTTGAACTTGCGACTTTCCAATTTCCCGTTGACTGATTAGTATAATGATGAAGTGTAGTCCATGTTGTGCCATCGGATGACCACTGAACATAAACATGGTCGTTAGGCTCAAGACTTTGAGCAATTTTATAGGAAAAACTTAATTTCAAACCAATATAACCAGTAGTGTTAATACCAAAGGTAATTATATCGGCATCTCCATCAGTTTTCTTAACCGCTGCGCTTTTGTTTTCACAGGCATGATCGCTGCCGTTTTGTTGCCACTTAGTACTTCTATATCCCCAATCAGCGAAAGTCGACTCTTCCATGCCTGAATAAAAAAGTTGTTGTTCAATGGCAACTACCGGTTTAGGGTTAAAAACAAAAAACACGCCTACGACGGACATGTTAAGAATTAATGTTGCCATGCTAAAGACAACAAAAGCTTTATAAATTTTTTCTTTCGCCTCTTTTACTTTCGGCGACAAAAGCTCCTTGAATGAACTTGAGTGCATAAATTTTAAATTAATATAAACAATAAAGAATTATTTCTCCTTGTTTTTATATATAATATATAAACATATATAAACCTTTAATTTATGAATTCAGGATTAAAATAAGGTAAATGTTTTATTTATTATATGTTCCCACTTTGTTTAAAAAAAGTCAAGAGTAAAATTAAAAAGAACACAAAAACGTAAAAATGTAAAATGGCCCTAAAGCAAAGCTCCGCCCGGCTAAACACTGGACGGAGCTTTTATTTTTAAACGCAACTTTTATTCTTCTAAAGCGGTCTTCCTTCTTAAGAATATGCTTAAACCGACTAAACTGCTCAGAGTAATCAGCATAACAATAAATTCCGCGATGCTAAAACCGGTAATGGCTAGAACTTTAACGGTTCTAACTTCTAAATCAGCTGTAACCTTAACCGTATCGGCATTAGCGGCTGATGCTTCGGCTGTGTTGGTATAAACCTGAGCGCGCGCGTCATTATTAACATTAACCTGATAAATAACGGCCTTGCTGTCGCCCGGATTCATATCGCCTAAATCCCAAGAACGGGTATCGTCCGGCAAATCATTATAGGTTAAGCCGCTAGGCAGTAAATCTTTAAGCTTGACGCCGTAAGCAGTCAAATTGCCCTTGTTCGCGACCGTAATTAAATACTCAATGCCTTTCTGACCCGGATTGGCAAATTCGGTATTTACGGCCTTGGTAATAGACAATACTGGCTTGCCTTCCTCGCCCCTAACGGTTGGCCCGCAGGAATCAGGCAATTTATAAGCTATTTCTTGGCTGGATTTGCCGGTGGCTTCCTGGGAATAAGCGCGGAAATAATAAGTGACGCCTGGCTGTAAACCGACTATCTTAACTCTATGTCCGGTAATTTTCGTTACGTCTTCAATAGTTGAATACGCATAATCAACGTCCGGCAAGGTTGAAGCGCCGTGCGATTCGGTATCATAATAAACGCGGGAAGTGGCTCCATAATTAGTCCTCCAGGTGACAACCACATTACAATCCTCTTCGCTAACGATGGTGTTAAAAATATTAAAAGTTTCGATGTAGCCACCTCCGCCACCTCCGCCACCGCCTTCTCGGCGGCAAGTAGCGCTGCAGCCGTCGCCATTAATATTGTTGCCATCATCGCACTGCTCGCCCGGATCTACTTTGCCGTCGCCGCAGTAAGGCTCGGTCACTTCGCCCGGCTTATAGTTAGTAAAATTAATGTTTTCTCGGTTGGCGCTAGTCGGCAAATTAAAGTAATAGAACGTATCGTTGGCCGGATAAGTCTGCAGCCAGCCGCTAGCGGCTATTAACTCGCTGACGCCATAATCGCCTTCTTCTAAGTCAGTGAATTCGTAATAACCGATACTATCAGTGGTGGTTGTGGCGATAACTAAGCATTGGCCGGCGACTGGCTCGGTGCCGGTTGAAACATTATTCCAGCTGCTGTTGGGCAAATACTGGATAGTGCTGGTTCCGAGCGGTGCGTATGGACAGCCGATTAATTGGATTGTCCAATTGCTCATTTTTTGCTCGCCACTATCAATTACACCGTTGTTGTTGGCATCGTTGTATTTATAGCCAGAGATTGAACTTTTTGGCACGACAATCACGGAGTTGATGAAAGTTAAAACTTTATTTTCCTCCGCGCCTAAATTGACCTCAATATCGTTTACGGCCGGATCAATTAGTTGCCAGCTGGCCTGCTCTATTTCATTGACATAATAAACGCCGACTGACAGCTCGCTGAACAATACGCAATTATCACCTTCGGTGGTAGACTTTGTCGTTGTTCCGGTCGAACTTATTAAACTGAAAGTCCAGCTAGAAGTCGTGGCTGCATACTGGTCATCGGTAGTTGATGCTAAACCGTCGCTATCTATCAATTTGCAGACTCTGATTGAACCGTATTTGGGTGTAACTGGCTGCTCGTAATTTAAGAAGGTTACATTTTGACTTTCATTATCTGAGTTAATAGTTACGGATGTTGGATTGTCATTCGGATATGATTTTATCCAGCCGGAAAGCATCTCTTCCTCTACCTGATAAGTGCCATAAGGCAAATTTAATAGCTCGTAGCAACCGGTAGAACTGGCTGTCTGTATTGTTGTCGTCGCGCCGCTCGGATAAGTCACTGTCATATTCCAGACTAAAGGCGCGTCAACATCAATATCGTAAACGCTGTTTTTATTTAAATCATTATATTTGCAAATAGTTAATGAGCCTTTTTCCATCTGGCATTGCGCGCTGCAACCGTCGTTGTTGTCATTGTTGCCGTCATCGCACTGCTCGCCCGGATCTACTTTGCCGTCGCCGCAGTAAGGCTCTTCGCAAACTCCCATTTTAACTAAAGCGAAGATGTCGCTAAGATCTTGGGCGGTGGGAGCGTAATAATATTTACCGCCAGTAGTAGACGCTATCTGCTTAAGCATATCGGCATTGATATCACTGCCTAAGCCGATAGTAAATATTTTAATTCCAGCCAAAAACGCTTCGTTGGCTTTTTCTAAAGCGTAATTTACATCAGCTGGATTTTCTCCATAACCAGTTCCGTAAGGATAATTGGCTCTGCCATCTGTCACTAAAATCATAACCTGATTAGCGTCTGGATTAATCCTGGAAGAAGTCAACTCGCCTTTTGCTAAGGCTATAGCATCACCGATATTAGTGGCGCCGTAAGGAAATAAGGCGCTAACAGCGGCTTGTGTCTGGGTGTGGTTGTTTGACAACTGTTTGTCTAGGCTAGCCGTATTGGCAAAAGAAACCAGACCGGATTGATCTCCGTTTTTAAGATCGCCTAAAAAGCTGTTCACGGCAGTTTTGGCCAAAGAAATGCGCGTGGGCGAGTCATAGCCCATACTGCCAGAGCGATCCATTACCATCATCACATCCAAATCAAATTCGCAAATATTAGGCAAAGTGCAATCATTTTTACACGAATCGTTGTTGTCGGCATTGCCGTCGTCGCATTCTTCGCCCGGATCTACTTTGCCGTCGCCGCAATAATGTCCATTTTGCTCAATAGTGCAAGTTGAACTGCACCCATCGCCATTATCATTATTGCCGTCGTCGCATTCTTCACTAACTTGATTGACTATACCGTCGCCGCAATAAGGCAAAACCGGTTTTAAAGCGTTAAAAGCGACGCAATAATAAGTGCCGCCCAATTGAACATTATCAATGCGGTCGTAATTATCAAAATTCAAAATATCTTTATGACAATAAATTTCAGCGCTGGTTGAGGCTTGCAAATCACCGTCTGGGTTAGAAAAAGGGATGTAGCCTGCCTTTAAATTTTCTCTCACCCATAGCTTAGTTTTGCCTTCTAAATTATTGATTGTCGCTACGGCTGGCGTCACGCCATTATCGCTCGTTGGCGAGCTGAAGCTATACCAGCCAGCGCCAGCGGGACCGACAAAATCACCGCTTTGCTTAGCCGCTACGCCGTCAAATCCCCACTGAAAATCCCAGCCGGCTTCTAGATGGCATTTGCCGTTGCTTAAACCAACGTAATCGGACGCGGTATAAGCGCTGATAATAGTCGGCTTGCCCGGATAACTGGAAAGTCCCCAGTTTGGCAGATCGGCTTCAGTGTTACAAACGACTTTATAAGCCTTAATAGTTAAAGGCTCCCATAAACAATAAGAGTTGCAACCATCGCCATCATTAGTGTTGCCGTCATCGCATTCTTCACCAGCCTCTACCTTCCCATTACCGCATTTTGGCTTTGGAGTTTCGATAGTACAGCTAGTTGAGCAGTTTTGTTCTGCATTAATTCCATCTTCGCCGTCGCATTCTTCGCTGCCATTTTTTATGCCGTCGCCGCAAAACGTACAGTCATTGCGACATCCATCCGTATCGTCAGTATTGCCGTCATCACAAGTTTCTCCGACTTCTATAATTTGATTGCCACATTCTGGATTACTGCCGCAGAAAGTTAGATGGCTGATTGCGTATTTATCTGATTTATTAATAACACCGCTGGTTCCTCCTGAATGGACATAATAATTAGTCGCTTCTTTGCTAAGCACGCCGGCGATTGTAGAACTTGATAGCCAATTAGCCGTATCAGTATTACCCCAGACATAAGTACCGTTAGCGCTGCCTTCGGCTAAGTAGCCGGAATCGCTCCACTCCCATTTGGCGACAAAAAAATCAAAGCCGTAATTAGAACATTCGTCTCCGATAGTACAATTAACGGAACAGGCCTGACCCGGACTTATTCCATCTTCGCCGTCGCATTCTTCTTCACCGTTCTTTATGCCGTCGCCGCAAAACGGAAGTTTCTGGTTGCTGAAAGTGCAGGTGGCTGATCCGCTGTTATTGGCGTAAATTTTAACCCTCCTGTTAACCAGATCGACTGTATAAGAAAAACTGGTCTGACAATTTATCGCCGTTAACTCCCAGCCATCAACAGCGCTTTCGGTTATGGTGTAATAACCATCTGTTGTAAAATCTATTTGCTTGTTCTGCCCGTCGGCTAATAGAAAGCTGCTGTAGCCGCTGACATTGCTCGTAAAATTAAATTTTTGCGCATCGCCGCCCGGATTTGTGCTTTTAATGATCGTAATTACTCCGTGGCAGGCCAGGGCTAATTTTGAATAAACAAAAAACATGCCTAAAGAAGACATGGCGGTTATCATGACTATCAAGCCGATAGTTACGAAGATTGATTTTGTTTTTTTCTTTTTTTCTTTCCCCGGCAGCAAATTTATCCTAGTAGAATTGGAATCCATAGTTTTAAAAACAATATTTAATAACGCTCTCCTCCTCGTTTTAGTATAATTGCTGGCTTTTGTTTTTATTTTTAATCTTTTTGGTTTGGCTTTGTTTGTATTTTGAGTTTTAAAGCATTCTTATTTTTACAAAATAGCCTATTTATGTCAACCACTAATTTTAAATATTAAATATTAAAAAATTATTAATAATATTATTTGCGCAATTTGTCAAAAATAATTATAAATTATTAAAAATTTAGGCAATAATATTTTTAAATAATATAAAACTTAAGTCTACTTTAATCTAGACTTAAAATGTATAATCTCATTATTTATTTAGCTTCTTTTTTTCTTTTAGATACTGAATAATAAAGTAGATTGATGCAATTACTAAAAATATTAATAATAAATTACCCAATATTATTAAATTACTATAAAGTTTATCCACAACGTAATTATTATCATTATTGGCAGCCAAAGCTTCTTTTATAATTTTTTGCCTATAATTGCCCCCCTCAATTTTTATAGCTTGGTCGGATAAATCGGCTATAGAGTTGCCGATAAGCGGGTAAATTGACCTTGTATTTAACGAGCCGGCCTGTTTGCTTTCAGCAAGGCTAAAATCTAGGTTTTTTATCACCGGATCGTGGTTGTCGGCCTTAACTACGGTTGCGCAGGTAAAAACCCCTCTTTTGGCTGCCGCTTGTATTTCGTAATCATATCTTATCGTTTTAATCCCGCCCGGAGGCAGGTCGCCGATATCCCATTCTTCAATACTGCTTTTGCTATTGGCAAAAGCAAGGTTGCGAGATAAAGATTCGATAATTTTTACATTAAAAGCTGTCAAATTGCCGTTATTAGCAATGATAATTTCGTTAGTTATTATTTTGCCTGGCTCCAAAGCGCCTGAGCGGATAATTTTGCCTATGGTCAATTGCGGCGCGGCTACAGCGCTTAAAACATCAGCGCCGTTATTAACTCTTATCTTAGAAGACGCAACGGCTGAAATATAAACCTGACGAATATCATCATAGCCTTCGACAATAGCCTCGTTTATATATTCGCCACTGGCGATATTATTTTTTATTTCAATCGTATAATCAATAATTATTTCCTCCCCCGCCCTTACTTCATCAAGGCGCCAAAGATCGTTGTTGATTTCCGTATTATCATCCAAGCTTTTCATCACGTCGGCTACTAACACGTCTTGCAGCGATCTGCCGCCTAAATTTTTAACGACTATTTTAAAATCTACCATGTCCCCTGGCGACACCGCCTCTTGAGCGCTATTAGTTTTAATAATGCTGAAGCTCGGCGAAACATAACCGCTACTCTCTCCGCTAGTCAACCTGATGCTGGGATAATTTGACGATCCGGATGGCTGGCTGCCGCCATTGATCAATACCGAACTAAAACTGGCGTTGTTGCTGTAATCCCTGTCGGTTTCACTAGCCGATATGCTGGCGCTATTAAAAACTTCATTTTTACCGGCAGGAATGTCTCCCCTAACTCTTACTGTATAGCTAATGCTGCCTTGGCTATTAGGAGCTAATGAGCCTAAACGAAAAAGGATCATACCACTGTCACTTTCCAGTAATCCGTCATCAACATCTAAAAATATCTCGTTATAATCATCGCTGATAACCACATTGCTAGCCGTCCCATCGCCATTATTGCCGAACAAATAACGATAAGTAATATAATCGCCCGATATAGCTTCGCTGGCTGGTTCTACCGATTCTACTATCCAAAGATCTGGGCGGCCAAAAGCTAAGTTACCCTGCCAGTTGCCAAAAACATTAATCATGCTGAATTCCCAGCTGTCGCCAAAAAAATTAGCGTTAATAAAATTTAATAAAGCATTAGTAATGCTGATGTCGCCCGTATTAATCAAGCCAGCGCCATTTGCGTGCAAAATGGCGTTATTGCCGGTATCGGCGTTGACTTCTATTTTGTTTAAAATACTGGCGCTATTAAAATTCATCAACGCCAGTCTGGCGTACGCTTCACTTATCTCCGGATCATTTCTAAAATTATTAAAAATAGTAATGCCGCTGCCGTCGTTAAAGTAGCTATAACCATCGGGCAAACTCTCTATAACCCCCTGCCAATCTCCGAAAATATTAACTTTAGCCAAAGTCCATTTTCTGCCGCTGATATTATAATTCAATAAATTAAAAATAATATTTTTAGTTTCAACGTTGCCTGTTAAAATACTAACGGCCCCCGTGCCGCTAGCTGTGTTTTGGCCGCTGGCGCCATTAACGATAACTTCATTAAGCATATCCAGGGAGTTGGTGTTGGTAATTAAAACTTCAGGGCTGCTGCTAGCCGGATTAAATACATTATCGTCATTAATAGCGCCAATATCTTCACTTTGCCAACCTGGTAAAATTATATCCCCCTGCAGTTCGCCGAATATATTGACTACGGCAAAAAACCAATCTTCGCCAGAAATATTTAAATTAGCAATATTAAAAATATCATTAATTATATTTATATCACCCGTACTAATAATAGCGCCCCCACCGACCGAACTTATCTCGTTGCCTCCTGTATTGGCGTCTATTACTACATTGTTGGCTAGCGTGCTGGTTGAGGAATTATTTATGGCAACCAGACAATTCTGGATCTGACAATAACTGTACTCGCTGTCGTTTAAAACTTCTCCGTAGCCTGATAAATCAATATTGTCTAAGAGTTGGCTCAAAATATTTATAAAATATGCCTGACCGTTACCGGAAAAATTATTATTTATAAAATTAATAATAACGTTAAAAATATCAATATCGCCAGTCATAATTACCGCATCGCCGGCTACGTCAGTTATAACATTATCACCAGTATTTCCCTCTGAAATTACATCGTTGGTAGTACTGGTTTCGTTATTGTTTTCAATCTCAGAGTGGCCGGGTGAAATTTCATCGCCCTCAAAGCAAGAGCCGCAAACGCTGGAAGCTATATTGATGTTCTCGCCATTAATAACGCCAATGTCAATTAAAACGTCTCCGGTGGCGATAGTAGTGGTTCCAGACGCGCCGCCGGCAGTTGACGCAATATCGTCCGACAATAAGCCGTCTTCGCTGTCAATATCTTCGACGTCTTCTTCTGCTAAACCATACTCACCGCCAATCGTCTCCTCGGCCGCTTCCTCGCCTTCTGCTAAAATTACGCTATTTACCCCCATCGTTTGAAATACAAGAACGCCAATAACCACGGCTGCCAAAAATTTTGATTTTTTAAAAAACGAGTAATTTAAAAACATATTATTAATTTAAAATTATTTTTTTCAGGCCAACAAACAAAAATTTGCTTGCTCGCCTGAGGGAAGAAAAAAACCATTCCTCCCTCTTTTTGGCTGCTATCGCAATATTCTCGTCAAATTGCGGTTAACAATATTAATAACAGTCGCTATTGACTCCGCTCTGCCAGTACTGATTAGCCCGCCGGGTCCGCCTGAGCCGCCGGGTCCGCCTGAGCCGGTATAGCTACCTTCAACTTCGTCGCCGCTGTTGGCTATACTGCCGCCGGGTCCGCCTGAGCCGCCGTAACTGCCTTCGGCTGCGTTTAGTCCGGAGTTGGCTTCTGTAAGAACACCGTTCAACAACATAGCTGAGCTATTATTTTTTACGACATCATTGCTGCATTCGCAATTTTCACGGTTTTGGCAAGCGCAACGGTCAATTAGGGTCCTGTTGACATTTACTAGATTCATTAAGCTAACAGACGCATAAGCATCTCCGGTAATAACCGTGCCGCCTTCGGCCGCATTACCGCCTGAGCCGCCTGAGCCGGTATAGCTACCTTCAACTTCGTCGCCGCTGTTGGCTATACTGCCGCCTGAGCCGCCTGAGCCGCCGTAACTGCCACCAGCCAAATTGCCGCCCGTATTAGCCCTGGTTTCTATCATATTAACAACTGTTGCTGTGTTGTTGTTAGTGATTTTGATATTACAGCTTTCCGGATTGGGCTCTGCTGGCGGGCACTCTTCGGTGTAATCCGCCTTAACAGCGTCTAGATCAAAAGCGTCGGAAGTATTGTTGTGAAGTGAACTGTCGGTCATGTCAATTAATTTCACATATTTGATGCAGCTCCCAGCTAAATCAAAGATTGTGTCATGGACGTCGCCTTCTTCTGGATTAGGCAAATTATTCGCCATGCCAACAGAAGTCCAGGCTGAACCGTCCTGGCTGACTAGAACCTCGGCCTTTTCTTCTGGATATTGTCCCAAAGTCTTTTCATAAACCGTTATGACTAAAGAGCCGCCGACATAAACCGGAAATGACAGAACTATTTCACCGCCATATCCCAGAGAAACGAACAGACCGTCTTCTGAGCCTAATGCTTTGGACGGATCACTGCGCCCGGCCTCTATTGGATTACCGTCTTTTTGCGTTCCCTGCGTAAAGGATATAACCGCATCAACATAACTAGTAGTTGCCGCTAAAGCCAAATTGGCGCCAAACGAAAAGTAGATGGCAAACAATATTACGATGCTAATTATAAATATTTTTTTCATATTGTATGACCTTTAAATTATTAATTAACGCAGTATTCTGGTGAGATTGCGATTGACTACGTTTATTACGCTTGACCAAGCGCTAGACGCTCCTGTTTGGATCGCGCCACCGGCTGAACCGGCGCCACCGGCACCGCCTGCGCCAGTGGTGCTGTCTTCGACTTCATCGCCGCAATTTGCGATCGCGCCACCGGCACCGCCTGCGCCAGCATAGCTGCCCAAAGCAGAATTTAAACCAGAACTAGCTTCGGTCATAACTGCATTGCCTAAATAAGCGCGATTTGTGTTTCTAATACGATCATTGCTGCATTCGCAATTTTCATCATTTTCGGCGCAAGCGCAGCGATTGATTTCAGCCAAATTGGAGTTGACTAAATTTTTTACCTCGCTAGCCGCTATTGCCTCGCCGGTAATAACTGTGCCGCCGTAACCGGCATCGCCGCCGTCTCCGCCGGCTCCAGTAGAGCTGTCTTCGACATCACCCTTCTTATTTCTAATACTGCCGCCGTCTCCGCCTGAACCGGCGTAAGAACCATCAGCCATATTCTCGCCCGTATTGGCTCTGGTCATCACCATGTTATTAACCATGGCGCAATTGCGGTTATAAACCGAGTCACTGCAATCACCTTCACAACAAAAATTATTTTCAGGCACCTGGCTGTCTTCGATAGCTAAAGCCGGCGCGACTGAGAATAACAAAGCTAAGGTAAAGGCAGTAAAAATAGTTAATGCTTTTTTCATATTTTTTAAAATTAATAGTTATAATAATACCTTTTTTGCTCTTTTTGAGCTCTTCGACCTTTGAATATATAAAAACGCCTATAGCAAAGTAACGGCCGCTGCCCTTGCTATAGGCGTTTATACTAAAGAATAGCGTTTATGCCTATAAAAATTATTATAAAGATTGTCGAAATTCAATCATCTCTTCATTTTCCTCATAGTAGCCATTAGTTTTAAGGTCAAAAAAATGGCAATGAATAAACAATTCTTTTTTGCCTAGGGTTATCTGATTAACAGACTTGCACTTAGGACATTTTTTTTCCAGTTTCAACGTTCCGTCAATTTCCGTAATATTGGTAAAGTGGTAAGAACACTTAGCGCATCGCCAGATATACCCACAAATATTATTATTCATATGGTTGAGCATCTTATCAAAATCCGATTATGATACTCGCTACATTAGCAAATATTTATTAATTAAAAGTTATACGACTATTAAAAAAAAATTAAAACAGGCGCCATCAAGTGGCGCCTGTTAAAAAATATTTATTGTTTATTATTCTAGAAGAGATTGAAATTGTTGTCTAACCGCTTCCTTAGTCGCTTGATCTTGAACGATATTCATTAAACTTTCAGCCATTATCTTAGCCTTGTCTTTCTCGCCTATTTTCTGATAAAGCACGGCTAAGCTATAGCGGGCGTTGGCATGATTTTGATTAACTGTTAGAATGCTCAAAAATAGCTGCTCGGCAATATCAATATCGCTGTTCCGAGTAACGGTTGTACCAGTCGGTTGCGTTGGCTGAACGCTGACTTCAGCGGTGGTGGTTGAATCTTCTCCGCTCACTTCGCTTTCAGCGATCTGCTGGCTGGCATTTTGGTTCAAATTAGGCTGTGTCACGCCACGGTTAAAATAAAGCCTGCCCAATTCAAAACGATAATCAAGATTGTCTCCGGAAGATAGATTGGCCTTCTTTAATTCGTCAATGGCTTTATTAATATCGCCTAATTTTTCATTAGCAATAGCCTTGCCGTAATAAGCGGCGGCTAAATCACCTTTTTTATTTATAGCCTCGTCATATTTCTTTAAAGCTTCGTTAATATAAAACTTTTTTTCTTCCGGATCATTCTCTGCGTTGGCTCTAGCCATATTAATTAAACCTAAACGGAAATTGGGCGTAGGATTATTAGGATCTAATTCAATCTCCTTCATATATGATTTTTCCGCCCAATCTAAGGCTCCTTTGGTGTAAAAAGATGCATTCTCATAAATAAGCGCCAAAAGTTCATTATTGCTAGAACGATTGGGCGATATCTCTATCGCTTTTTTACCTAAATCAATAGCCTTGCTTAAGTACCCGCTAACACTTGATTGGTTTTGCCCGCTAACCGCAGCTTGATTGGCTAGCGACATGTAGTTGTTGGCATTATTGATATAATAAACATCCTGATAGGGTGCCAAGCTGATAGCTTTGTCTAACTTTTCTATTTTTACATTTAAATCGCTGGTTAGTAAAGATTCTTTTGCGTATTTATCAGCTAAATACATCTTTAGACCCATGGTAAAAAGCACAACAACACCAGCGCTAACTGATAAAAATATGGCTGCTAAAGCCAGGGCGTATTTCGCAGAAGAGCGAAAGGACAATTTTAGGGTCTTGAATTTTTCCGGATACATAACCAATGCGGCGGCTGTCGCCAAAATACCAATTATCGCACACAAAAGCAGTAAGGTGTTGTTTTGAGAGAATAATATGATAAATAAAATTATAGAAACCAAGCTGGCAAATAAACCAAGCAAAATTGAACTTACTTCTTTATCTTCTGTTTTTATTATTGTTAAAAATGAAGTTGATAAAGCAATAAGCAAAATTATTAAAAAGATTAAAGCGCCTATAGGACCGATGGTAGCCGCCAATTCAAAGATTAAACCGGAGGCGCTTTCAAAATTAACGTTCCATAATGGCGAGGCGTTAAATTGAACATCTTTAAATTTAGAAAAATTATAGTAAAAAGAAGATGGACCTGAGCCGAGCAGCGGATTTTCCTTGACGCTGTCCCTAGCTATTTGCCAGGAAGCGCTGCGGGAAAGACTGACCTCAGCTGGCAAATTCAAACTAGCAATATTAAAATTACCCATCACTAGAAGAATGATCAAGGCCAGAAATATAGCCAGGGGAATCAATAAATTGTTATTTGATATTTTTATTATTTTTGCCAGAAAGAACATCAAAGTAATAACTATACTGACAATAGCGATTGGCCAAAAAGTAAAACCGTTTAATAAAGCCAAAATCAATAGGTCGCCGGCAATAACTATGCCAAAAATTGTTTTTAAAGCATAAAGCAAGAAATTATTCATTTTAGGAAAAACTTCTCTCATTTGCGCCACAGCGACTACCAGCAAAGGCAAGGCAATCACCAAAAAAGTGGTTAGCCCCGAAAATGATCCTAGGGGATTAAAATTCTGTGTTTTGGTAAAGTCAAAAGGCAAAATAAATATATTTTTTAACTGTAGCAACGAAAAAACAACAAGCAAGCCGACCGAAGATAATAACGAAATAAAAATTATTTTTATTCTTTTGGCATTTATATTATTAACCACTAAATAATAAAAAAGAGCAAAAACAATTAAAGCAATAAGGCCTTTGGCGGAATTGCCGTAAGTACCGATCAAACTATCTTTAATGCTGATGGAAAAACCGGTGGAAAAGCCGGCGATTAATAATAAAGCGACAATCGGCCAGTCTAAAGGCGTTCTCTTCAAGCTCAACTCCCCCTGCACCACGCCTTTTGTCACCCAAGCCACCAAGCCCAAAAGCACCAAAAAATAAAAAATTATAACCTTCTCAAAGCCGATCCCCTGCGCGACAATGCCAGTAAAAAAAATGGGGCACAAAAAGAAAATTAAAGCGATTGAACTAACGATAATAAAATCCAGTCCTTTAATAGAGCCCCCTAATTTATTAGCTGTTTTGACCTCCTTGTCTTGATGGGAGGCAATTTTTTGTTCGTCCATATTTTTATTATTTCTTTAATTTAATTATTCAAATTACAAATTTATATTATCAAAAATCCAAAAAAAAGTCTAATTTAAGGAACTGAATAATGCTTGATATTTTTTAGCCGCGGCAGGCCAATTAAATACATCCAGCAAATCGTCGATTTGACAATTAACGCTTTTTATTTTTTTTTGATTATTCAGAATTTGAAACATTGCCGAGCTAATATCGTTTATATTGAAAGGATTTACTAGCACCGCCCTCCCATTAACTACTTCTGGCAAGCTTGAGTTGACGCTGGCAATAACTGGAATCTGGCAAGCCAATGCCTCCAAAACCGGAAAACCGAAACCTTCGTAAAATGATGGATAAATAAAAATGCTGGCCTGGCTATAAAGCGATTTTTTGTCTTCTTCGTCTATATAGCCTAAAAAATTAATCTTGCTTTTGTGGACAGCGGAATTGAGACTTTCAAAAATACTATTGTACTTCCAGCCTTTTCCCCCTGCTAAAACTAAATGATAGTGATTGTATTCTTGATATTTGGCGACAAACTGGTCGTAGGCGCGAATAATGCCTTCAATATTCTTCCTTGGTTCTAAATTGCCTAAAAATAAAAAATACTTTTCTGACAGCCTGTATTTATTTTTTATATCCACTGAATTACTGCTGGCGGAAAAAAAATGACTGCTTATTCCGGAATAAATAACTTTAATTTTTTCTGCCGGCACGTTCAGAAGCTCAACTAAGTCGCGTTTAGTGTTTTCGCTGACAGCGACAACAGCGTCGGCAGAAGCTAGCAAATTTTTGACGCCGATAAACTTATGCCAAAAATTCTTCCGGAGCGAAAAAAAATGATGATAGCGCAAAAATGACAAATCGTGAATCGTAATTATCTTTTTGCAATTAGGCGACAAGGCGGCAAAATTAATGTGCGGCATTAAAAAAATATCAACATCCAAAAAACGATCAAGCAAAGGCCAGTGACAAACTTTTTGCAGCCCGTAATTAAAAATTTTGTTGGGAAATCTAGTCGCTACTATTTCTACGTTAGCAAGAGAAAAGGCAGGAATGCGTGCGGAAACATCCTGCCCAGAATTATAATACAATTTATACTGGTTAATATTGTCCTGACGCAACAACTCGTTCACTAACTCTAAAGTATAATTAGACACGCCGCTATACCTCCTATCCATTAAAGTCCTGATGTCTATACCAATTCTCATAGATTTCCATCTTTGAAATTCTGATACTCTTCTTCAATAAAACATTTAATTTTCCCCTTAAAATTGTCTACAGAGAATTGCGAGGCATGGTTTCTTATCTCTGCGGGGTTAAATTTACTGCTATCAAAATTTTTAACCGCCTCAGCGATCGCTTGCGGCGAGTCGCTTTCAATAAAAACTCCGGTCTGGCCGCTGATTACGGTTTCAACAGCTCCGCCAGCGCGCAAAGCAATAACCGGACGGCCGGAAGCCATCGCTTCGACGACGGTAATGCCAAAATCCTCTTTTTGCGGGTTGATATATGCCTGGCATTTACTATATAGCTCTGATCGCGTCTCGTCGCTGACTCTGTCTAAAAATTCTATATTAGGCGCGCCATCCGCAATTGCCCGCAATCTTTCCTTATCGATGCCGTCACCGAAGATCTTCAATTTCAATCCCGATTCTTTAAAAGCCGAAATAATATTATCAATTCGTTTGTAGGGCACTAAACGGCAGCCGGCCAAAAAATAATCTTCTTGTTTATCTGAGATATAAAACTTTTCCGTTTCTACCGGCGGATAAATAATGGCTGCGTCACGCCGGTAATATTTTTTTATTCTTTGTTGCGAAGTCTTTGAATTGGTGACATAAACGTCCACGCGATCAGCCGCCATTTTGTCCCAAAGACGCACGTAGTTCAAAACTAAAGAAATAATTTTTTTAAAATATTTATTATATTTAAGCTCCTTAATATACTGATGAGTGTCGCTCCATAAATAACGAGTGGCTGTATGGCAATAGCAAATATGAAGAGTGTCTGGCGCAGTAATAACTCCTTTAGCGAAAGAACTGGTGTCGGACAAAACTAAATCAAAATCGGTTAAATCAAAAAATTCAACTGCCATAGGCATAAAAGGCATGTACCACTGATAATGTTTTATACCGCCCGGCAATTTTTGAATAATAGATGTTTCAATCCGGCGGTTAGCGTAATTTTCCTCTATGTTCTTAGGACTGCCAAGCAAAGTATAAATAGGCGCTTCCGGAAAAATTTCCGCCAGCACCTTTAAAGTTTTTTCCGCTCCGCCGTCCTGAGCTAAATGATCGTGTATTAAAGCGACTTTCATGTGCTTAGTAAAAAATAATCTAAAAAGTTATCACCATAATCTAAATAGTCCTAAAAATCTCAACAATCCTATCTTTTCTATTCTGCCTTTCTGCTTCTCAGTATTCCTGCTGGGGTGCGCAATAAGATAGAAAAATCTAGCAGCAACGACCAATTTTCAATATAGTAAGTGTCTATTTTTACCTCTTCTTCAAAAGTTAAATCGCTACGACCGGAAATTTGCGCCATGCCAGTCATGCCCGGTTTGATAGTCAGTAATTTTTTATGATGCAATTCGTATTTAGCGACTTCTCGTGGTTGATGCGGCCTGGGACCAACGACGCTCATACTGCCCCCCAAGACGTTAAAAAGTTGCGGCAGTTCATCAATGCTCCAGCGCCTAACAAATTTCCCAACTTTTGTCACTCGCGGATCATTAGCGATTTTATAAACTGGGCCGTTCTTTGTGTTTTGCTTTTTAATTAATTCTTTTTCGTACTCTTGAGCGATTTCATTCGCATATTCGTCTCCGGTGCAATATTGAATCAACATCGAACGAAACTTATATAATTTAAAAGACTTGCCGTCCTTTCCTATTCTTAAGTTTTTATAAAATACCGGGCCGCGCGAATCAATTTTCACCAATAAGGCAAATAACAACATAATCGGGCTAAAAATAATTATAAATGAAAAAGCTAAAATAACATCCACAATTCTCTTAGTAATTCTGCCCCAGCCTTCCAGCGGCGTCTTTTTAACCTCAACGATTGGAATGCCGGCAATTTCATTCACCTCTGTTTGTAGCACTTTAGTTCCCAGTAAATCAGCGGCATATTTAAAAATTAAATGGTGTTCGTCGGCAAAATCATACAGCCTTAAAATTTCGGCCTTACTTAGGTTCGGATCGCTTTGGATAATTTCATCAACTTCTTTAGCCTTCAAAAGTTCTTCCAGCTCCTGAGAATCATTGCCGTCAAAATTGCGCAAACGTTTTACTACTTCATAGCCGGAATTTTTATTGGTAGAAAATTCATAAATTAAAGTGTCGGTCGTTTTACTGTCGCCTACTAAAACCACTTTATGTACGCCAATATCTTTTTTAAATAAAATTCTCTGGAGATATCTGATAAAAGCTCGGGCAATGCTAATGTAAATAATAGCTAGCAGCCAACCAGCCAATATTATAAAACGCGAATCAAATAGCTCGCGCCTAATAAATATTAAAATAACTATCAACATAAAACCAGTTGAACAAGCTAAAATAACTTTATATATTTCCCTGGCCAATCTCTTAGGGCCGCGGATACTATAAAGGCCTGACAAAGAAAATACCGCCAGCCAAAGCAGTGCAATGACAAGTAAAGCCTTGAGATAATTATCAAAAGGCAAATTAAAAATAACCGGCCTTACGCCTTGAACAAATTCCGCATAACGCAGATAGTAGGCAGATACGCCGGCAAGTACTATCATTAAAAAATCTAATGGCACTAATAAAAAAGAAAAATAAAGCTCGCTTTTTTTCATGTTGGCTTAATTACAAAATTAAAAGCAGTTGAACTGCTAGCATAATTTTAAATCACATTAATATCCAGGCAAACTATAAGCCGGATTCTGTCCCCCTGCGCTCTGATCACTCAGGACTTCGGAGGACAAGCTTCCTAATTAAACAAAAATATTTAGGATGCTTGCCCTCCAAAGCTTTAGCGAAGGAAGGATAGTCATATATCTAGCCCCGCCATTGCTAGCGGGGTCAAGCGAGCCACTTTTCATCTAGCTTCACTTTTTTTGTTATCTCCGTATATTTAAAGGAGAAAGCTAAAGTGGAGTTAGGTTTGCTCTTGCTTCAGACAGGGTTTACCATCTTATACTGTCACCAGCATAGAATATGAGTAGCCTATGTTATGCGGATATCCTGCCACAACATAAACATCTCACAACTTTTCACCTTTGGCCAACGCTATGCGTTGCAAATTCCAAGATACAAATTCCAATATACAAATAATAGCCAATTATCAATAACCAATTTAATATTTAATAAATATTTTAGTCATTGGTCATTGGAAATTATTTGGAAATTAAAAATTGGAAATTGGAAATTCCAATGCATAGCATTGGCTAGTATTGTCTCTGTGGCACTTTCCCTAAAATTGCTTTTGGTGGACGTTATCCACTGCCCTTTTTACTTTCACATTTCTGCAAAAATAGAAGTCCGGACTTTCCTCCCCTCACCATTTTCTACGATATTCTTGGCTTTCTAATTTCACAAAAAATGGTGAGGGGCGACTATCCGTTTACCTGGATATTAACGTAATTTAAAGTTCAAAAAACAATATTATACTAGCATTTTTGCCTTAAAATGTCAATTATTTATCGGCATTATAACTTGCCATTTTTTATGTTCGATCTGATCGCCGACATTAAGTCTAAGTAAAATTCCAAATTATTTAATGTAGCCAATCTCTGTCCTAAAGGTTCATTGATTTTAAATAAATAATTCAAATACGCTTTAGATAAATTCCGTAAAGCCGGAATTTTACTATTTTTATTTATTGGGTTTTTGTCTTTTGCAAATTTTGAATTATTAATCGTAATAGTGTCGTAAAAATTCATAATTCGTAATTTATAATTCGTAATTCCAGACTTTTTCCACTGAAAAAGTCTGCCATGTCTTCCTTCTCGTGTCGGGATCACGCAATCAAACATATCTACTCCCCGTTTCACAGCCTCAACGATATTGTCAGGATAACCAACGCCCATTAAATAGCGAGGCTTATTTTCAGGCATAACCGGCGTTAAAAAATCCAATACTTTGTACATTTCTTTACTAGATTCGCCAACAGACAAACCGCCAATATTATAACCATCAAAACCAATCTTTTCTAGTTTCTGCAGACACTCTAGGCGCATCTCTTTGTTCAAACCACCTTGAATAACAGCCAAAAGTAAAGGTTTTTTACTTCTAATTTTCTTAAAATATTTTTTGGTTTTAGCAGCCCAATCAATAGTCAAATCAACGGCCTCTTTAATCGTGTTATCTGTTGCCGGCAGAGCTGGGCAAATATCAAGACAAACCGCAATATCAACGCCTAAGTCAGCTTGAATCTGCAATGATTTTTCCGGGGTTAAATAAAAGCTTTTACCGTCGACATAAGACTTAAATCTTACGCCATTGGCATCTATTTTAACTAAACTATCGCCGTTTTTATTTTTGTTGCCAGCTAAAGAAAAAACTTGAAACCCGCCGCTGTCGGTTAAAATCGCCCTGCCCCAATCCATAAATTTATGCAATCCGCCAAACTTCTTGATTGCCTTTTCTCCTGGCCTGATCATTAAATGGTAGGTATTTGAGAGGATTATTTCCGCGCCTAAATTTTTTACTTCGTCGGCGGTAATATGTTTAACCGTTCCTTGGGTGGCTACCGGCATAAAAAACGGAGTCTGTGCTTTACCGTGTGCAGTTTGCAAAACTCCCAGCCGCGCTTGTGATTTTTTCGATTTTTTTATTAATTTAAAGTTACTCATAAAATAATTCCCCTCTTAAGAGGGGTGGCTGAAAGTCGGGGTGTGTCTAGACGATTGAACCCACCCCCGCCCTTTGGTCATCTCTCCTAAGGAGGGGATTATTAACACTATCGCACTATCCCATCGTTATTTCTCTGCGCGATATCATCATCTTCTAGTTTAGTCGTTTTGGCTGCGGTTGTTTTTTCTAAGGTGGCACCCGTAGCGCTGTCAACAGCCGTTGCCTTTGACCCGGGCATCAAAATCATAATCTTGTTCTGGTCGTTATCCCCCGGAGTAACACTGATATTAAATTCGGCATCAGCTCGAAAAACACTAACTGGCAATCGCCCGATATTCCAGGTAACTAAGTTAAGACTGCTGTCATAATTAACCGTACCGACATTAGTGCGATTCTTATTATCCCAGGTGACATGTTCGGGCAATTTTACTTCTACCTTAGCGTCATTAAGTTCGTGCAAATTATTAGTCAAGGTCCAATAAACTTTGAGGCTAGTTTTTTGCCCGACTTGAAACGGCAAGGGGCCGTTGCCCACCGAAATGTTATCGTCGTTAAAGTAGCGCACTTGTTCATCTATTTTTAAATCGCTGTTAATTTTATTAATTACCGTATTGCTGCGGTTTTCTTCGCTGCCGGTTTTTTTGCCGGCGCTGTCTTTACTGCCGATAGTAAATTGGGCATAGCTCTTTACCTGAAAATCTTTACTGTTATTTAGGTTGATTTTGTCAATATCCATAAGCCTGACTGAAAAATCAATCGTGCCTTCTTGGTTTTGTTTAATTACGGCTAATTCTGGTATTTCTTCTTTACTCCAAGTGATTGTATTCCCCTTTTCCCTGCCTTTCTTATCGTCTCGCAAGGTAGACCAATTCAAAAAATCGCTTTCTAAAACCGCCATAATAACCACGTCCGTCATCTCGGTCTCGCCCTTATTTTTATAAACAACGGAACAATTCAAAGCCTCGCCAAAATTAACTCCCTGATCATTGCGCGAGCCGTTGATAATAAATATTAAATTCAAATCATTTTTCATTACTTCGTAATTAATTTTCTGTTCTAAAAATTGATAAAATTTATCTTCACCGATTGCTTGCTCAAAGCGCAAAATAATTTCCTGGGAGGGGCTTTTTTTATTGGTGAACTTAAACCTAATCGGCAACACTAGCTCCTCATCCGATATTTGATCGATCTGCCAAATCCCCGGTCTGATAATAGTAGAACTGGCCTTATTATTCAATTTTATTTCATCACCGCTCATTACCTGGATATTATCCTGAGGCTCAAATATTATCCTAAAACTATTGATAAAACTTTTTTCCTGCTTGCTGAATCTGACGTCAATATCATTAACTTCGCCTGCCAATGAACTCTCGGTATAATCAAAATTTATATTTAAACCTATGTTTTTGATTGTTGTTGTCAGTGTTGCTTCTTTACGAAACTCTGACGAAATATTCTCTGGATTATAAGTGGCATTAGCTATTATGATGCCGACCTTACCCTTAGGACCGGCCAAAAATCCTTTAATTTTTAATTGTCCGCTATGTCCGGCTGCAATAGTGCCAACTTCCCAAACGTTATTCTTTTCAATTTGGCTCAATGGAGCGCTATCAAGAAAAATAAAATTTTCCGGGAAATTAACCTCTATTTTAGCGTTGTTAAAATTGACGTTACTGCCGTTTTTATAACTAATGGTATAAAAGAATTCTTCGCCGGACATAACTTCAGTCTCAGCTTCAATCTTAAAATCCAAAGCCGTCACATCAGAACCCAAATGCTGATACAAATAATAAGCGCCATAACCAAAACCGCCAATAATTCCCAGGCCGACAACCAACATGAAAAACTTATAAATAATCCCTCGGCGCTTAACTTTATCCAATCTTTTTACATCCACCTTGCCGCCGTTGCCGTCGTCGTAAATTTCATTCAAACTTGCCTCTATCTTCTCGTCCTGCTCGGAGTCTACATTAATATCAAACTTCTCTTCCGGTTCGCCGTTTTTTTTAAACTCCTCCTCAACGACTTCGTCAAATTTTTGTAGCTCGTAATTACTCGGAACAGTCCGCTTGGTAAATTCTGCCAAACTAGAATCCTCTTCCTTTATTTTTATTTCATTTTCACTTTGTTTTTGCGGCATTTTAGTATATAAAAATTATAAAAATTACCAACTAACTCTACAGCATCTACAACCGGGAATACCAGAATCTATGATATCACAATCTCTGACATAACCATGAAAGTTTGGATCACCATGATCAGCGGCTCCTATACAAGCCCCATTCGTATACCAAGATGCGCAAGTTTGAGTACAAGACAATTGTGTTGGCGTAGTTACTCTGTTAACGTCTGCGCAAATTAAACGAGGCACAGGAAGACTGTTGTTACAATTTAGCAATGAAGCTGTACTGCCTCGACACCAACCGCCGACTGTAATTGTTCCGACCTTGGGGTCAATTTCAGTATAAGACATGAGGGGAGCAGTTTGATTGCAATTTACTACATTTCCATTGGATGTACACCACCTACCGTTCGTCAAAGTTCCGACTTGGGGGTCGTCTTCTACTGGCCAGTTCGTTTTACAATTCCCGTTTATACAAAGTCTTGTTGCATTCACATCCCCATTGACATGAAGTTTATACGCTGGGCTATTTACACCGACGCCAACATTACCTGGATTATTGTTGTAGATATTATTTTCAAATTGAGACCACCAATTCGTTCCACCTCCTCCAGCACTATCACATATAGCTAACCAATCTATAGGATAGGTTGGATGATCGTCTGCCCAAACACCACAATCACCAGTAAGCCAAGTAGTAAAACCGTTGGTTGTTATTAACGAAACTACTGCATCCAAATCTTGGCTCAAACTACTTGTATTATTGCAACACAACGACGGACCAGAAATCGTCCCACATTTAATCGAATTAGAATAATCTTTTGCAACTGCTATCACTGTGGGGTTGTTGCATAGTTCTGGAAAAGTAACTGGAAGATGTTGCGACTCGGGTTGACCATTGGTAAAAGTTACACTAACAAAACCTCGTAAAATTTTATAACCACCTCCGCCCGAAGACAAAGACGCAATATCATGACAAATTAAACCATCTGCAGTACAGATTTTGTCTCCCCCGATATTGCCATTAACTAACAAATTTATGTTTAATATATTTGGCAGTACACCTACTCCTAACTTACCAAAAATAACTGAGTTGCCACCTATAGATAAATCATTATATATCGCAGTACTCGTACCAATATGAACCGTATCTGAAGGGTTAGGATTGACATTGTAAACAGGAGGGTTTGTATTGCCAGCTGGAGGAATTGAACCTGGGGGTTGCCAGGCAGCTAGAAGCGACTGTAAGGATAGTGACAGTCCAAAAGTTAAACAAATTGTTATTAATAGACTGGATACAAATTTTATATTTCGTGTTAATTCATTCTTCATATATTTTATTTATTGCTTTTACTTATTTCTTGTTTAATTCTTCCAATCCTTTGATGGCATTTTTCTTTTTTTGTTCTGATGTAAAATTGTCTAGTTTTTGTAAATTTTCTAAACCCTGTATGGAATTAATCCTTTTTTGTTCTGGGTCTAGGGTTTGAATATTATTAATTTGGCCCTCCGGTCGAGAACTTTTAATCGCTTCCGGAGCGATTCTTTTGTTCATGTACAAATAACAAAAAATTATAGATGTAATTATGTATAAAATAATTAAAATTATAATCGCTATTTTTGGCTTCATAGCTCTTCGTTTTTTATTTTCATAATTTCGTCAGCTTTTATTTTCGCTTCCTGCTCTAAAAAAAATCTATTAACTCCGGGAATTATTGACAGCCATTTGCGTATTAATTCTATAATTTTTTTTAACTTTAATTTTCCGGTATTAAATAAATCATTAATCGCGGCTGCTGTTTTCTCGCCAACGATTCTAAATTGTTTTCTTTTTTCCGGCGTTAAACCTATGTAAATATCGCCCAAGTCTTTTTCTAACACTTTTTCAATTTCCCTTTTTCTCGCCTCCTGGCGTTGGTTGTAAATTCCCTGGGAAACTATACTGCCGTCACTAAATTTTTCAGAACTTAAATCAGCCGAACCATTAAAGCCTTCTCCTGTTTTTTCATATTTTTCCAGTTTTTCCGGAGATGCCGGCTTTTCAAAATCATTTTCTAAAAAATGATCCTGTCTCCTCTCCTTTTCTGAGATTATTTTTTCTTTTTCTATATTTAATTTTATTTTTTGTTCATCAGCCATATTAAAATTTATCAACTGTAAAATTCAATATAATTATAACATAAAATAAGCTAATTAACAAAATAAAAAAAGCCAAGCTTCTTAGTATTTGGCTTGCTTTTAATAATTTTAGCAAACAGCCAATTTATGTTATAATATAAACATAGATACTTATCCACATATAATTATGGCTACTAACAATAAAAAAATTTCGGACAATATCCAACAAATAATAATAGACAACCCCCGGACTCCTAACGATAAATTGGAATGGATTAATATTAATTCTGCCGGCAAGAAAGAAATTGAATACTTGCGCAAGCGCTTTAAATTTGAATTGTCTGATTTACGCGCATCATCTTCCAAGATGGTTTCCCAACGGCCGCGCATTCGCCAGGGGTCAAATTATTTATTTTTAATTCTGCACTTTCCGGTTTTAAAAGATGGCAAAATTTTACCAGAAGAAATTGAATTCTTCTTGGGACATGGTTTCCTGATTACTATTCACAGCAATCGCCTAAAAGAATTAGTGGATTTTTTCAACCACTGTAAAAAAGAAGGCGATTCTTTGCTGGCTTTTAAATTTGAATCTTCCGCCATCTTGCTTTACGAACTCTTAAACCAGCTTATGGCTTCTTGCTACGACTTATTAGACCAAAACAGTATCGCTATCAATAATGCGGAAAAGGTTATTTTTGAAGAAGAACAAAAAAAAGCGGTAACTGAGATTCTACATCTGCGCCGTAACGTCATCAACTTGCGTAAAATTTTGCAAAATCATAAAAATATAATGAAAAAATTAATGCAGCTGGAAAGCAGTATAGTTCCCAAAGAAGATATAGCTAAATATTATAATAAATTGATTGAGCACTCTAAAAGAATTTGGGAAAACCTGGAAAACCAAAAAGAAATAATAGAGGTTCTGCACGATACTAACGAGTCTCTTTTGAATTACAAAATAAGTGACATCATGAAAACTTTGACTATTTTTTCAGTCATTGTTTTCCCCCTAACTTTATTAGCAGCTATATTCGGCATGAACGTTGTTAATGGCATGCCTTTTATGGAATCTAATTATGGTTTTTGGGTTATTATTGCAATCATGCTAGCTGGCTGTCTGGGCATGCTCATTTTCTTTAAGCACAAAAAGTGGCTCTAAAGTCACGGTTAATAATTTTGTATACAAAAACATACTGGAGAATGACCAGTATTTTTTAGTTTTAACGTAAAACAAATTTTTAATTACGAATTTTTAATTTCAAAACAATTTTCCAATGATTTAATTTGCAATTTTTAAACATTATAAAATTAGCTGATTGTTTAAAAATTTGAAATTAAAAATTTAGAACTTCTTTTATCTCGTTAATATTCTCCACCTTTACAAACTCTCTCCTTATCTCACTAGCATTCGACCAGCCAGCCACGTACCAACATAAATGTTTCCGCATTTCTATTATTCCCTGCTCGCCTTTTAATTTATGGGCCAACTTCGCGTGTTTAAGTACGATTTTTTTTATATCGTCAATTCGAAATTCGAAATTCGAAATTCGAAATTCTCGGAAAGCCCAGGGTTCTCCGAGTGCTCCTTGCCCAATTCCGATACCATTAGCCCCTGTTTTCTCTAGCATTTCTTGTGCCGTTTTGTAATCTCTAACTCCGCCATTAGCTATAATGATGCCGCCAAAATGATTTCTAACTTTTTTTATTATTTCAAAATCAACTGGTCCGCTATGTCCCTGGCTTAAGGTGCGGCCATGAATCATCACTGCTTTTATATCTAAATCTTTCACAGAATCCAAAAACTTTAGTGCGTCTACATTACCAACTTTGCTACGGCATTTTATAGAGACTGGCAAGTCCGTATTTTTGATAGTCGTCTCGATTATTTCGCGCGACAACTTTAAATCGTTCATTAGTACTGCGCCTGCGCCTTGCTTTTGTACTTTTTTAACCGGACAACCAAAATTTATATCAATACCATCTGGTTTTATCTTCTTGGTTGTCAGTTTCGTTGCAGTAGCAAAGTGCTCTGGATTAGAACCAAAAAGCTGAACAACATACGGCTTTTCCTTTCTAGAAAATCTAAGCATTTCTAAAGTCGGCTGGGGATTATAAACCAAAGCAGTCGCGCTCGCCATTTCACTATAGACCACGTCAGCGCCAAATTCTTTGCAAATCTGCCGAAAAGCGCTATCTGTAATTCCCGCCATCGGCGCCAAACAATAAAATGGTTTTTTAAATTTTATTTTATCCTCCGTAGCTTCAGCGAAGGAGGACCAAAAATCTTTCATACTTAAAATGTCATTCCGAACGCAGTGAGGAATCCCTTATATGTCTTCAAAAAATGTTCAAGGGATTTCTCGCTTTGCTCGAAATGACAAAAAACTATTTCTTATAAATCCTCTGCCCGTCTTTAGTATCCTCAACAACATAACCTAATTTCTCTATTTCATCACGCAATTGATCCGATTCCTCAAAATTCTTATGATCCCGCGCTTTCTGTCTTTTTTCAATTAACTCTTTTAGTTTAAAACCTGGGTCCTCTGGTTGTAATGTCGTGGTTGTAGACGAAGATGAAGAGCTGGTTGAAGTTGAAGTCGAGGTTGAGGTTGAAGTTGTGCTATATGTAGTTCTTAACTCTTCATATAAATTCAAACCCAAAACCTTGTCAAAGTCTAGAATTGTTGCGAGTCCATTGTCTCTTTTGATTCTTGACTTAAACAAGTCTTTAACAACGGCCATGGCTTGCGATGTATTCAAATCATCGTTTAATTCTTCTTTGAATTTTTCTTTAAATCTACTATCAACCTCGCCTCTTTCCCTCCCCAATTCTCGAACTTGATTATACAAATGTTTTAAGCCGTCTTCGGCTGCTCGTAACGCGTCCCAGGTGAAATTCATCGGCTTGCCATAACCAGTCTGCAAACATAAATATCGGTAAGCCAATGGGTTAATTCCTTTCGCTTTTAGATCATTGACTGTATAAAAATTTTTAAATCTTTTCCCCATTCTTTGACCATCCACTAAAAGATGCTCGTTATGTAGCCAATAATTTATCGGCTGTTCACAATTATAGCCAACGACGCTTTGTGCTATTTCATTCTCGTGGTGTGGAAATTTCAAATCAATGCCGCCAGTATGAATATCAAAAGGACAACCAAGCTCTAATTCTCCCATAGCCGAACATTCAATATGCCAACCGGGACGTCCAGGCAATTTTTCGCCATTCAAATCAAACTCCCAAACCGGCTCACCTTCTTTATAGCCTTTCCACAAAACAAAATCTTGAACGTTTTCTTTTTCGTATTCATCAGCATCAACTCTAGTACCTGCCTTGAAACCAGCCATATCTAAATTTATTAAATTTCCGTACTTATGATTCTTGGCAAACTTTTGGACGTCAAAATATACCGAACCTTCCTTTATATAACCGTAGCCTTTGTCGACAATATTCTTGACCAGCTCTTGCATCCCAGCGATATATTTCTGGTCAGTAGCGTGAGTAATTATATCTGGTGTTTTAACGTTCAGGGATTGCATGTCCTGCCAAAAATATTCTTCGTATTCTTTGGTAAATTTTTGCAAAGCTTCCATCGACGGTAAATCCGGGTATTTGATTTTTGAATCACGAATTGTTTTGTCATCAACATCGGTAATATTCATTACCCACTTCACTTTTTCTTCGCCAAGATTATAACGCAATGTTCTAACTAAAATATCAGCGAAAATATAAGAACGTAAGTTCCCGATATGAGCGTAATTATAAACCGTTGGACCGCAAGTATACAAACCGATTTCATTGTCTTTGATCGGTCTAAACTCCTCCTTTTTTCTCGTTAATGTATTGTATAAAAAAAGTTTATTCATAAATATAGTTTAGCTAAAATTGCCGTAAAAAGCAAGAAAAACGCCCTGTGGGACGTTTTTCTTTTTATATAAATTAAATTTATTTCTTTTGCCACTTTATGTCTTGCCGCACAAGTAATTCACTAGCTTTTTGCGGTTCGGCCATAACCTCTCTAACGATTTTCTCCATACGCATGCCTTGTGATCCTTTTATTAAAACTAAGTCGCCTTCTTTCATTATCTCCTGCAAAAATTTGCCAGCGCTAGCTGTGTCAGCAAAATGAAAAATATCGTCCTCGCTCATTCCCTCTTCTTTGGCGCCTCGTCCAATATCACGCGATCGCTCACCAACTGTTATTAATTTATTAATTTTTAACTTTGCTAAATACTTTCCCACCTCTTTATGACCCTCCTCGCTATATTCGCCCAGCTCTAGCATATCACCAAAAACCGCTATTTTTTTTGCATTCTCCTTAACTAAAATCTCTTTTAAAACGCCTAAAGCAGAAATAGCCGCTTGCGGCGAAGAATTATAAGTATCATCAATAATTAAAGTGTGTTTTATGCCTGCCACTAAATTCATCCTGCCTCTAGGCGGCTGGTAATCGCGCAAAGCTTGCGAAACATCAATTAAATTCATGCTTTGGGTCAGACCAACTACCGCGGCAGCTAAAGACGAATACACAGCGCTGTTGCCTAGAACTCCGGGTAAAAATACTGGTACGGAAGAACCGTTATATGACAACTTAAAGCTTGTGCCCTGCAGGACGTTGTTTTTATCAAAACTGAAGATAACTTCCTGCGCGCGGATATCTGCTTTAGCATCAAAGCCGTAAGTTAAAGTTTTTACTTTACTGACATTCTTAATTTCCCTGGATTTTTCATTATCATAATTTAAAATAGCGTAGCCGTCCCGATTTAAATTTTCTATTAACTTGCCTTTTTCTTTTTGCACTCTATCGATGTTATTAAAAAATTCTAAATGCACCGGTCCGACAAAAGTCACAACGCCTATCTGGCACTTAACTATGCTATTCAAATAGTCCATATCGCCTGGATGGTCGACGCCCATTTCCAAAATTAATATCTTCGGATAGTTTTTGTCTTTGATGGCCAGCGCTAGCAGCGCTTTAATAAAAACTCCCAGCCAACCTAAAACAGACCTGCCTTGGGCTTCGGCACCGATAATTGTCAGCGGCAAACCGATTTCATTATTATAATTTTTAACATTGCGGCGCAAACAATTATTCTTTTTTGATAAAACCGCAAAAACCGCTTCCTTGGTGCTGGTCTTACCAATACTGCCGGTTATGCCGATAACTAAAGGCTGATACTTGGACAGCATTCTCCTGGCTAGTAATTTCAGTATTTTTTGAATGATTATTTTCATACTTGATCTTTATAGGACTTAAAAAAATTATTACTTTATCTTTCCTTTGGCACCTGGTAATAATTCAAAACAAATTCGGCAATCTCGCCAAATAAAGGTACGGCCGTTGACTCGGCAAATGGCGCATCTTTCGGATGATCTAATTTCACCAACATTACAAATTTCGGATCTTCGCTGGGCGCAAAACCTACAAAGGTGTGTATCGTCTGGCCTTCTTCATAACCGCCCGATTTACTGGCTACCTGCGCAGTGCCTGTTTTGCCTGCCACATAATATCCGTCCAATTTAGCTCTTTTAGCATGCCCTTTTTCTACTACATTTACCATCATTCCAGACAATAGTAAAGCCGCTCGCTCTGATATGACTCTTCTTATTTGCTTCGGCTGAGTTATCTCTCTCTGGCCGTCTGACTTCACAATTTCACCGACAATATAGGGCTGCATCAATATGCCGCCGTTAGCGATAGCTGCAAAAGAATTAACCATTTGCAGAGGCGTAACAGTTATGCCCTGTCCAAAAGAAGCGGTAGCGAACTCAACTGGCCTCACCTTTTTTCTGGCCAAGGGACTAATATTGCCGCTACTTTCCGTTTCCAATTCTATCCCCGTCTTTTCGCCAAAACCGAAATCCTTTACATAATTTAAAAAATTTTCCGCGCCAACCTTTTGCGCTACAAAAATAGCGCCGGTATTAAGCGAGGCTTCCAGAATCTGCTCCATGTTGGTTATGCCGTGACCGCCATAAGTTTCAAAATCAGAATTTTTAATTGGTTTCGGCCACCCCTCTATCATAACGCTGCCCGCATCATTATAAGTAGTTTCTGGTTTTACTTTCTCAGCATCAAGTCCAGCCGCCATAGTTATTACTTTAAAAACCGAACCAGGCTCATACTGATCGAAAATAGCTGGATTATTGTAATGTCTGGCGCTGGCAACTTTATTGTAATTATTAGGATCGAAGTCCGGCCAAGAACACATAGCGATAATAGCGCCTGTTTTTGGATTTATTATAATAACACTTCCGCCATCAGCTCCATGGCGAACGGCCGCCTCATTCAACTTTTTACAAGCATAATACTCAATCGAACGATTGACAGTCAAAATTAAATCACTGCCATTGACAGGCTGATTGTATTCACGGTCGTTAATGATAATCAATTTGCCGCTCGCTGACCTTTCGGCCTTAATTGAACCATACTTACCGGTTAACTCTTCGTCAAAAAAGCCCTCTAAACCATACCGTCCTACTTTATTGTTGCCCTCATAGCCGACAAATCCATAAAGATGCGAACCGATATTATTTTCCGAATAATAACGGTATTTTTCATAAAAATAGTCCACGCCTTCAATACTCTCTTGATTTAATTTTTCTATCGCCTGGTCGTCAACTTTATTTTTTATCGGCTCATAAGGATCGTTTTCTTTTGATAGTTTACTTACATACTCTTGCAACTTAGAGTCTCTTCTCAATTTTATCTCCGCTTCTTTTTTTATTTGCCTATATTCGGCTATAGCTGCTTGACCGCCGCCCAATGGACTGGCTGTGCTGCTAGCTCTAAAATATTCGCTTTTATTTAATAGATCCTCTACTTCTTGTTCAATGTTTTCTTTGTCAAAAATATCATAAAGTTTTTCAGCAGCCGAAGATGGATCGGTAATTTTATCGGGGACGGCATAGACATGGGCAAAATCTTTATTAATAACTGCAGCATAATTACTGCTGCTATTTATTAGTTCGCGGCCGTCTTGGACGATAATTCTGCCTCTTTCTGGCTCAAGCTTATTATAAACCTGCTGTTGGCTGGAAGCTAAGACAAAGTAAAGATCGTGCTGTATGACCTGCAGGTTAAATAGTTTGGCGGCCACAGCTGCCGCCAATAAAAAAATAACCGCCATAGCTATTTTTAGGCGATTATCCTTATCGGCTCTCTTTGTTCTTTTACGGTCGTTCCTCACCATCATATCAAAAGACTCTTTGTATTTTGATTAATTATTTTTTGGCCACTTTGCCGTCAACTAAAGTAATGTAATCAATTTTATCAACTTTCACCATAGCTAACTGTTGCGCCCGGCTATTGATAGCGTTATTTGATTCTAGCTGAGCGAATTGAGTCTCAATCAAACTATTTTCCTTTTTCAAATCTCTGACTTGAGACTTTAAGTCATTTAAAACGAAACCCTTGATTGACAAGTCATTGATTGAAAGCATGTAGCCGATGCCTAAAGCTATTATTAATAATGCTATTGCTCTGTTTAAAATCAAAACGCGGTGACGGTTAACACCTTTATCTCTATTTTTAATTGTGCTGCTAAGGCTGTTTCTGTTTTCAAAATTATGCTCCTTTTGTTTTGTCATTTTATTTGTATTTTTTCCGCCACTCGCAATTTCGCGCTACGCGCGCGCGGATTTACGCTGACTTCCTCTTCGCTGGGAAGCAGCGGTTTTTTAGTTATTATTTTTAAACCGGCGCGATGATGGCACCGACAAGTTGGGGATTGAGGAGGACAGATACAGTCTTGACTCTCTGTTTTAAAAAATATTTTAACAATTCTGTCTTCTAAACTATGGTAGGAAACGACTATTAGCCTGCCACCGGGCTTCAATAAATTCAAAGCTTGTGGCAAAACATGTTTTAAATTTTCCATTTCATCGTTGGTGGCTATACGTAACGCTTGAAAAGTGCGAGTTGCAAAATGTAACCTCTTATTATTTCTATAGCTAGCAGGAACGGCGGCACTAATAATCGACAATAAATCTCCAGTGGTTGTAACATCTTTTTCTTTTCTGATTTTAACGATCTGGCGCGCAATTAAACGCGCATATCTTTCTTCACCGTAATCTTTTATGGCTCTAGCAATCTCATCTTCCGACCAACTGTTGACAATGGCAACCGTTCGATTTCTATTAGTCCCTTCGCCAAAAACCATGTCTAGCGGGGCATCAAATTGAAAAGAAAATCCCCGATGCCGGTCTTCGAGTTGAGCTGATGATAAGCCCAAATCAAATACAATACCATCAAAAAGCAAATTTGGCGCAGACGGATATAATTGACTAATGTTTTTATGAAAATTGCTAAAGTTGTCATGAATGATAATAACGTTATTTTTGTTTTTGAATTTTTTTTGGGCGTTAGCGATTGCCAGCGGATCAGCGTCAAAAGCGATTATTTTTCCTGTTCGTCCAATTTTATTTAAAATTGCCTCTGTATAACCACCGCCGCCTAAAGTACAATCAACAAAATTACCGCCCGGCTTAGGATGTAAAAATTCAATAGCTTCGTCCAACATTACCGGCGTATGTCTATATTCCATTGTTTAATAATTAAATTGTTTTTATAAAACTAAAGCTCGAGCGCGGGACATTATTACCTGGCGCAATTCATTAGTATCAACTAGCGGCGCTTTAATAACCCTGACTCTAACCGCTTCTAATTTACTTTTGTTTTGAACTGCCTGCGCAGGCAGGCATTTTATTTTTTTATTCATAAAAATTTTATTTAAATACCAAGTTCGGACAATGATTCGGCGATAGTGGCGCTTTCTTTTTCAGTGCCACTTTTATACTTGCTCCAACTTTCTTCATCCCAAATTTCTAGACGATCATAAAGACCGGCAATAACAGCCCTCTTTTTTAATCCAGCGAAATTTCTCAAATATTCAGGCAATGTTATGCGGCCTTGGCCGTCAAAATCAACTTCCATAGCGCCAGCTAGCATTAAGCGCGAAAAAGCGCGAGCTCGCGCTTGGCTGACTGGCATGCTAGCTAGTTTGCCGGCTATTTTATTCCACTGCTCTCGTGGATATAAAAACAAGCAATTATCAATACCTCTGGTTACTACCGCGCCCTTTTTCAAAAGATTGCGAAACTTGACCGGTACAGCTACCCGCCCTTTTTCATCAATACTGTGTTGATATTCTCCGATAAACATAAAACGCCTGATTTTATTAAGACTCAAGAGGAGACCGATCAGCGTAATTAGCGCTTGATCAGACCCCTTCTTTGTCTTAATTGTTAAATCTTTTTGTTTTTTTGCCAGCAATAATTACCTTGCTGGCTTTAGCTATTTAGTTAGCGCTCATTATCTTAGCTAACTTAAAATATTTTTGTTTTTTTATGCTTTTATCAACCTGCCAGACACAATTCACCACTTTTCACCAATATAGTTTAATTATACACCACTTTACGCCTCTAGTCAATTGTTATTTGCCACTTTTTTATGGCTAATTTAACTTAAATAAACAAAAAAATAGGGTTATAAAGACTTTGTCTTAACCCTATTTTTTGCCTCAACAGTTGTGGGTAATTATTACTTTGTCAACATTTAATCCACAGCTGGCTGATTATCTATTAGCAAAGTTTTTTATGACTGATAGTAATATCCGGATTTTTATTATACAAAGGGGCGACAACATCAAAATCTTTAGATTCTTTTTTTGATCCGACGGCGCCAAAAACTGGAAGACAGAGAGCATAACCCAAAGCATTGGCCGTGGCGACTCCGATACGCAAAGCCGTAAAGCTGCCACCATAATTTTCAACCTCTATCTTTTTAATTTCTTTAATATCAATTCCTTGATCATTCAACAACCTCCTAATGCCGGGAATTAATTTTTCAGATTGTTGAGCGCGAGCCTTGATAGTTGTTGCTACTAAGATCTTGCTATTTTTTTTTATTTTTAGTTCAATTCGATCAGCTTGATCTTTAATGGTATTGATGTATAAAATCATATTATTTTAACAGTTCGCCGATTTTATAACTATTCATGTGTATTTTATTGACCTCTACGACTTCAGCCGGATTAAAACCTTTGGCTTTAAAAACTTCTGGCGAAACTAGGCGTCTAACATTATCCTCTAAATAATAAATCTCTTCTCCGCCCTGAATTTTTATTAACTTAACATCCGGATAAGAATCCATGTCATACTTATTTATTTCAATAACATTGCCCCAGTAATTATCCGAGTAAGAAACAAAAACCGTCGGTGAATTTAGAGAAATCTTGAGCCATTTATTATCCGGCCTTTTATATAAGAAGTAAATCGTATTTTGATCTGGCAACTTAACCAATCTGGCATCAGGATATTTATCTAGAATTGCCCAGCTAACAGTTTTTACATCATGCCAATTATAGCCATAATCGTTAAATGAAGCTGGTGAAGCAATAAAATGTTTTTGTCCGTTTATTATAGCATAAATATCCGGAGACTCCTTAGTTTTATAAAGACTGACGGACGAAGAATAATATGAGGTTGAAACTCCAGCCACTTTAACACTATTATTGCTAGTGGCGGTGCCACTAATACTGATGCTGGGTTGGCTGATGCTACTACCCTTCTTTTTATAAATATCAATAATGTTGCAATTATTCGGCCAAGGATAAGCTGCTATTTTATTGTCTAAAGTAAACGACATTTTAGAACCAGTGCGGCCGCGATAGACAAAATAAACTTCTAAAGCGTGCGGACCTTTAGTTAAAGTAATCGTTTTGGAGCCAAGACTGCCCTGGCTAAAGCCCAACTTGCCGCTAACAACTCCGTCAAAATAAACCCAGGATTCATCGTCAGATCCTAAGGTGTAGGTATATTGTCCGTCAGCCGGAACATCAATAATCGCCCGCCAATAAGCAAAGAAGTGGCTGCCGGCTCCCAATGGATAAAAATTCTTGCCGAAATCAAGATTGCTGTCAATCCGTGATAAACGAAATTTGTCTGGGTTCTGCCAATCAAAATTATTAATCGTTTTGATGTCTTGCGGCGTAAGATCCTCTGGAGTAGTAAAGTATTGTCCATAATAGCCTTTGGCGTTAAAAATACTAGCGTCGCATTTCAAACTACCAACGGTTAATATTGTTGCTCCGTTATAACTCGCCAAAATATTGCCAGAGCTGGTATCAGCGCCGGAACTAACGCCTAAAACCACTACGCCCTTCTGCGTTTTAACCGTCAAAAAGGTGCTTACCTTTTTATTAATAACGTCGGTTGCTGAAATATCAATTCTGTATTCCGTTTCAGGCATTAAGTCGGGTATGGTTAACGATTGGCTTGAATTCCAATCAAGGTTATAAGTCCTGGTTTTAAAATTTTTACCTGATATTTTAATTGCGGCTTTAGCGTAACGGTTGGTTTTAAAAGCGACCCGGATGCTCTGATTGGTAATATAGGAATCGGTTGGACTGGACGGACGAAGATAACTTATGGTCAGGTCGCCGGAATCAATTTTTGAAGTGGTGGTAAAATAATTAACCAAATAGGCCGATTGGTTGCCGTCTTTATCAACGGAGTAAGCGCGAATGAAATATTTGGTGTCTGGTTTTAAATTTCTTAAAATTACTTGGTGCTCGGTAGTATTGCTATTGCCGGTAGCCTTAGCTTTATAAGTTCCTTGAGCATCGTACTGAACAACAGAGTTGGATGGCAAATCTGTTTTCCATTTAATAAAAGCTATATTGCCAGACAAATAAGCTATTTCTAGATCGGAAATTAAAATAGCGTGCGAATCTTTAAAACTTTTGGTTGTAAATTTTAAGACAAAAGAATTAGTTTGCTCGGAATCATTTATAGCGATCACTTGATAATAATAATCTGTCTTTGGCTTCAAATTTCCTAAAATTACTTCATGATATTTGCGAGCGCTGGAACTATCGCCAATAAAATAAACCAAACTGTCTTTTTTAAGGCCATATTCAACTCGACCCGTACTATCAAAGTTAGTGTGCCATTTTACTTTAACTGATTTGCCATCAATATTTTCAACTTCAATATTAGTTAATTCCAGCCCCTCGGCTGCAACTTCTGCATGAGTATCTTCTGCTAATATAAGCAAAAAAAGCGCAATTAAACCAGTCACTATTGCTAGTATTAAATATTTATATTTTTTTGATAATTTATTCAATGTCATAATGATATTATTTTTTATAATTATATCAGTATAACAAATTTTTTATAATCTGTCAAGTTTTTATACGGCTTCTAATTAATAATTAATCTTGTCATTCTAAGCTTAAAATTAGTTAAAAATATTGACAAAATAATAATTTTATTATAAAGTATGACGTTGTTTTGTTAAAAAGCATGCCCTTTACAATTTAGTCGGAAATACTATCTCGAGGACAAGAAAGGAGGGATATAACCAAGAGATAGACAGGCATTAGCCCAAAAATAGCCCAAAAATCAAGATTCAATTTGGGTAAATTGGGTAAACAAAAAAACCGTTATGGAGGTTACTATGAAGAAGCGCAGTATCTTCGGTATCGTTCTTCTGGCAGCGCTGTTTGCGTTTGCTTCACCCGTCTTCGCCGAGGACACCTTTGCGACGACCTGCCCGAACTGTCCGCCAATGGTGGAGCCGCCTGTCGTCGAGTTGCCCAACTTCCCCGTCATCACCATCGACACCGACTGGGTCAATAACGGAGGGTGGGTGGCAAGCGCCCCCTTCCAGAATCAGAACTCCTTTACCAATCCGTTCTGTGAGATGACCACGGCCGATATGTTCCAGAACCTGCAGATCGCCGGACAGGCCGGCACTGCCTTCATCGCCGACGCTCTGGCTAACGAAAGCCAGTACATGAAGAGGACGGAGACGGTCCCGAACGGCGAGAACTTCTTCACCGGTGTTCAGGGGGCAACGATCTACGGCGCGGTCAGCCCAACATCCACACAGTTGAACCTTGATGGCCAACAGTTCGTCGACGGCAAGTCCCAGACCGAAAGCTTCGCATTCAACTGGTTCGGCAAGAACATCTGGTCGGCTACCGGAGAGAATAACCTGGATGGACAGGCTGTACTGGTCGGCTACGGCCAGAATCTCTACGGCAGCCTGCAGCAGCAGGCTCTCAACGGCTACCAGCGCACCTATGGAGACCCCGCCGGCAGCAACTATTCGTGGATGAGCGCAATGTCAAACATCTCCACGAATCTCCTGGTCGGTGCCCCTCCGACGCCGCAAGACTAAGACACCCCGGGAGAGACGACTTTCGGGTCGTCTCTCCCCAACCCTATCTATGCAGAATGAGGAGGTAGAAATGAAGAAAAAAGTCTTTATCGTCACGTTACTTTTACTGCTTGTCTGCCTGACGAGCGCCTACACTGCAGAGACTACGAGTGTCTCGGCAACCGGAACGAGCCAGCAGACACAGGGGATGGAAAACACCCAGATCATTCAGTTCAACTATCCGGAGAACACCAAAACCAACCGGGTACTATCCGCGCCCCAGGCTTACCCCGGCGGCGACTGGTTGCAACCACCGATGATCCCGATGGAAGGCAGACCGATAATCATCCAGACCACGCCCTACTATTCGGCTGAAACCAGGTATTCGCCTGACGAGCTTCAGCTGATGATCAAGTCGGGACTCGATCTGGTTCAGGAACGCAAGGGGCTCAAACGCCCGCCCAACACCACGGATAGAATCCATACCTTGCCCGGATTGCTCAACGAGGAACCGATCAGGGTATTTCAAATCGACGGAGCGGTTAACGGATTGTGGGAGAGAACAGAACTGTATGCTGTCAGCCTGGCAGGATTCTACGGCGCCTATCGCGTCTGTATCCAGCTTGAGCTGGTCAACAACGTCCAATCAGTAAGCAACGGTGTTGGATCAGCAGTTGCTGGCACGACCTTGGGTGGCGGAGATACGGCCGGAACAGGAGCAATTGCTCCTCGCAACGGCAAAGCCGAGTCGCGCAATTTCAAAGTACCGATTCTGAAAGTCTACTGCTATGACAGAGGCTGGGTGCCACCGGCCACTAACCTGATGTCACCATCAGCTGTCAAATCCGTCTTGGTCGTTTCTTTGGCCAACGGATTTCCCAATGACGAGGAGTTGGAGAGGATTGCAGCGCTGATCTGCACAAACCGTCGCAATATCACGGTTGTTACATTGATCGGCATCAGCCGTGATCCAGCCATCCAGTACATCACCTTTGAGGCGATGGCCAAGATCGGCAAAAAACTCCGGCAGTGCGGCTACTGTCCGCAGCAGACCATCGACCTGCTGCAAAGCAAAGTCGTTGCTGGCGACAGCAACATAATCCGTTTTGAAATTCAGTAAGGGAGGCTGGGATGAAGAAGACTTTCACATCCGTCACGTTACTATTTGCCATACTCATCTCCACTGGCTGTGCTATGAATGAGAATGGCTACGGAGTTCGTGGACAGCTGCCCGGAGATCTGCAGGCTGTCCAGTCAGCTCAGCAGAATACTTCAGCCAATGACCCTGCTTTCCAGCAGCTCGTCGAGATGAACAAGAATCTTATGATGATGCTGCAGAAACAGAACGGTCAGCAGTCAGCCACCGTTCAGCCGCCGGCAGTGATGAAGCTCACCCCGGAATCTCTGGGTGAGAAGAAAACACCCGCACCGACGACCAAGCCGAAGGCGAAGAAGGTCAAAAAACCGGCTGTCTCGGCAGCACCAGCCACCGGCAACGGCCTCGAAAAGCGCATAAGCGCTGTAGAAGACGCCGTCGACGATCTGCAGTCCCGGATGGACTTAAACCACCCTGGGCAGGACGTCAGTAAAGTCAAGTTCAGTGCCAGCTCTTCGACGTTGACACAAGCCGACAAGAACAAGCTGTACACAGAGGTCATCAAGTCTTGGTTCGAGGGAAAAATTAACATCCTCGGTATAGCTGTCTATGATAAGGCTGATGCCAACATTGCAGACATGCGATATACTGAGATGATGAATTTCGTTTCGAGCTACGGCATCCCGAGAACACTGCTGGGTGAGAAGACCTCAAAGAAAGCAGCTGTCAACGGCGACATCTGCCACGTTATCTGGACCAACAATGATCCGTCGGTGGTCGAGGTCAATCGAAAAGAGCGTCAGGCCTACCGTGTCGACATTGCACCTTCGACAGCAAAACCCAATTAACTCCGACTATTCCCCGTTCCATTAGGAACAAAAAGCCCCTGTACCATCAGCACCAGGGGCCCTTTTTTTATAAAAAATTATTTTAAAAATTAAACAGACGTCACTCCCAAATCATCAATAGCGACGATCTTTTTCCCTTCTAAAATGTCATACAAAAATATGTCAGTAATATCTTTTCTGTATTTAAATTCGCGCATATCCATCACGGCAAAATTCACCTCCCTGCCTAACTCAACTTCCAGCTCGCGAATAATCTTTAACAATTTCGGCTTATTAAACCTGCCGACTAACAGCATATCAACTAAACCATTTTGCTTATTAACGAAAAAACCGGTTAAAATTAAAAGGCGAGGAACGCCAGCCTTTCGTAATCTGCTGATAAATTCACGTTCATATAAAAATTGCGCTTTAACCAATAAAGACTTTATTTCCTCATATAAAATAAAGCCGGCATTAACTTGATAATATTTCTTTTCTGATTTCGATAAAGCCTTGATCTTTTTCTTTTTTACATCACCGTTCCCCTTAGAATCAAGGACAAAAGCACCACCCCCCTCTTCTGAATCCAAGTTAGCAGCTGAATTAGAAATAAGTAGACCGAATTGTTCTAGATTTTCTAGTTCGCGCCTAACTGAGTTTAATTGTAATTTTAAGTCACGGGCAATTTGTCTAATATAAAATCTTTCTCGTGGGTGCAAAATAAACAATTTCAAAATTTTGACTCTAGCATTAGAGCCAAAAAGCTTGCCGAGCATAAAATGGTATTTATTTTTAGCCATTTTTTCCAGTTTATTTGTAATACTATCTCTTTTTATAGTATAATAATAAGAGTGAATAATGTCAAAACTTAATAAGCTTGACCAAAAGAGGCAAAGAAGATATTTGCTTGTTTTAAGTTTATACAACTAAATGTACTACAAATTGGCACAACTAGTTCTAACTCCTGGCAGGCGTTCGCAAACTGTCAGCGAAATCTATTTAGCCCAACCCGACTCCATTAAGGAATCGTTGGCTGGTAAACTTTTTATATTGATCGAGGTTGAGCAAAATAATTCTGATGGGTTAAAAATCATAAATTTTTTGATAGATAATATCAGTAACAATTACTATCAAAACGAAAAAATATACTTGCGGGAAAAAATTAGTTCGTTAAAAGTTGAACATATTTTTGAAGCATCGCTGGCTAAAACCAATAAAAATTTTCAAGAATACCTGGAAAAAGAAAAAATAAAAATCAACCCCCGTCTTATTAACGCTACTGTCGGCGTGCTGCACGAAAATATGATTCATGTTGCTAATACAGGTAAAAACAAAGTCTTTCTGGTTTACAAAAGCAACTCTGACGCAGAATCTAAAGACAGCTCAGATGAACAAAGTTTTTACAAGATCATAGACATAGCGCGTGACGAAAAATCAAAAAAAAATAAAGCTGACTGCCAATCTGAAAAATTCTTCAGTAATGTTGTCAGCGGACAAATGCCGGAAAAAGGTATATTTATTTTTGCCAACGAAGCTTTGCCCGAATATATTTCCAGCAAACAACTAATACAAATTGCCACTACCCTGCCACCACTTAGCGCTGTTGAGCAAATCAAAAACATGCTCACCAGAATCAATTCGTATGTTTCCTTTTTGGGCATTATTGTTAAGAGTACTGCGGCCGAAAAAAACGAAGAAAAAAGCCAGTCTGCCATTATATCCACCCAGAATTCTATTGAAAATTTAAATCGCACCGAAGAATCAACCGAAAACTTCCTGGCTCCAACCGGAGTTATTAATTCAAAAAAAATCCTTGCCGGTATTTTTACAAAAATTTTTAAGCCCGGCGGCAACCAGACTCCAACCGCCAGCAACAAAGTTTCTCTTAAAGATAAAATTTTTGTCAAAAAGAAACGTTTTATATTTTTAGAAAAAATCTGGCAAACTATCAAGGACTTTGGCATTCACTTAATTAATATCTTTTTCTTTGTCTTAAAATCATTGACTAGCAGAGAAAAATTTTCAGAATTAAAATCTCAATCCAAGGAACAAACCAATAACCTACTGACTAATTTAAAGACTTCTTTATTTAGCCTAAACAACAAAAGCAGAACATTATTAATTGTCGCTGCAGCTTGTTTCGGTATTTTTATTGTTAGCGTTTCTTACTCCGGCTACAGCAGCAAGCAAGAAGCCTTAAAACAAGCCTATACCGATCTGGTCGCTCAAATTGAACAAAAGCAAAACCAAACAGATGCTTTCTTAATTTACAATAATGAAGATGGGGCCAGACTGATATTAAAAGAAATCGAGGATTTACTGAAAAATTTTCCGCAAGACTCAGAAGAACAAAAAAATAAATATCAGGAAATCAAGCGATCAGTAGAGGGTCAATTGGAAAAAGTAAGAAAAATAATTAAAATTGACGATTCTCAAGAAATAGCTAATTTTTTTAACCTAAACAGCAATGCTCAGCCACAAAATTTAGCCTTCCTGCCAGAACTTAATAAAATATACGCTGGCGACTCGAATCAAAAAACTATATATATTGTCGACTTAAAACAAAACTTAATAACGCCGATAACCGGCTTTTCGCAAACTATTTCTGCCCTATCTTTCCCTATGGTGACTAAAGAAAAAAACATATACTATCTAAATAACAACAACATTACTATTTTTGATGCATCCACGGAGCAACTTAACAACAATCCGATAGAATTAAAAACTGAATTAGACAAAATCGCCAATGCCGATGTTTACAATAACAATGTTTACTTATTGGCGGCGCAAGATAATAAAATCTATAAATACGATAAAAGCGGTAACGGCTTCCTGGCTCCAAAAAATTGGTTATCTGAAGATGTTGATTTGGCTGATAGTGTTGACTTAGAAATTGACGGCAATATTTATGTTCTGAAAAAAAATGGCGAAATAATAAAACTCTTAAAAGGAAAGGCGCAAACATTTAATATTGAACGTATTGATCCTGAGATTGAACAAGCTACCAAGATGTCCTTGCTGCCAGATCAAAATTTTATTTATATTTTAGAGCCGGAGAAAAAACGGCTGACAGTCTTTAACAAAGAAGGCCAATTAATCAGGCAATACCAGTCGGATCAATGGCAGGATCTAAGGGATCTGGCGGTTGACGAAAAAAATAAAATCATCTACTTGCTTAACGGCAGTTCTCTGATTAAATTTACTGCTCAACACATAAAATAAAAATAATACAAAAAACACCTCGTTTAATCAAAGGTGTTTTTTGTATTTTGAAATTTTATTTGATGGTTACTTTTGCGCCAGCTTCTTCCAGCTGTTTCTTTAAGTCATCCGCTTCTTCTTTCTTAACGCCCTCTTTTACCATCTTAGGAGCACCGTCAACTAAATCCTTGGCGTCCTTTAGACCCATATTAGTTACGGCCCTAACCACCTTAATGACGTTAATTTTGTTGCTGCCAGAGTCGGTTAATTCAACGTCAAAAGAAGTTTTTTCCTCGACAGCTTCAGCGCCACCAGCACCAGCTGACGGACCAGCCATCATTACAGCTGGAGCAGCGGCTGAAACGCCAAACTTTTTTTCTAAAATTTTTACTAATTCAGCTAAGTCTAAGACTGACATCTTTTCAATCTCAGAAACCAAAGCTTTGAATTTATCAGGAACTACAACTTCAGCTCCTTCTACTTTTGTTTCTTCTGCCATAAATTTATTTAGACAATTATTAATTATAAATATTATTATTTTTTCTCCTCAATAGCCTTAAGGACGTTAACTAAGCTTCTTAAGTTGCCCGTTAAGACATTAACGAACCCGGAGACCGGCGCATTAATTGAACCGACCAATTTAGCGTATAACTCTTGACGTCCGGGCAATTTAGCTAAAGCATTGACTTCTTCGGCGGAAATAAATTTACCTTCCATAATGCCGCCCACAAAGTCAATTTTGCCTTCTTTATCCTTATCAGATTTAAACTTGTCGACTACTTTAGTAGCTGCAATCTCATCACCGTAACTAAAAACAGCTGCCACCTTGCCGTCAAACTCTTTTGGAGCTAGCCCGGAAATATTACTATCTTTTAAAGCCAGGTCTAACAAAGTTTTTTTGGCAACGTAAAATTCTCCATTTTCTTTTTTTAGTTTTCTTCTCAGATCTTCGTTGTCTTTTACGCCAAATTGATTAAATTTAGTAAAAACAATTGATTTTGACTTGGCGATTTTTTCTTTTAGGCTGCGGATAATTTCGCCTTTTTGTTCTCTGCTTTTTGCCATAAAATTAAATTATTTGATAAAAATTAGCTAAAAATAAACAAAAAATCTGTGAAACCACAGACTAAAAATAAGCTAATATTTTTACCTCGGCAGGTCTTATTTTTGCGCCTGCTGTCTGTGGCAATTTTTTGTTTTAAATTATTTTAATTATAACAAAATTTAAATATTTGTCAAGCTAAAAAAATTCTACTTATAGTTATCATAATTTTCGTTAAAATTAAAAATAGGTCCTAGTCCCAATATGTTTTTTTCTCCTTTTTTATAAACTAAGCCCAAGTATTTAATGCCTTCCACGCTTTCAATCATTATTTTAACATCGCCAACAACTTCAAAACTTCTCTTGCCTTTATCTACAGCGTAACGAATTATAAAATCATTTACAAAGGCGCAATCTTCCTCATCTAAAGGCTCTCCCCTTAATTCTTTTTCGCTTATTTCTAATATCCTGGCAAATTTATTATTTAGATTAATTAGCTCTACTGAAGCGATATTATTTTTTTTGGTAATATTGAGAGCATTTAACATCTTAATGAGCATTTTATTTTTAGCGATTATTTCGTTTACTAATTTCACATTCGGTTCAATATAATTCAAATTATTGCACTCTGGGTACGAGCCCAGTCTCTTATCTCCGCTTTCAAAATAATCGTAAATTTTTTCGCTCGGCAAGTTAATTTCGGTCCAAGAGCCCAAAACTGTATTAATATTCTTATTTTCCTGCCAATACTTATCGTAAGCATAAATTGGAAAATATTGACTATCATAATCAAGTATTATCTTCCCTAGTTCTAAAGTAATCCAAAAAATATTGTTATTCCAAGAGTTGACGTTAAATTTTTCTATCTCGCCCCTAAGCGTCTGCAAACGTTTGTTATAATTATTATAATTAGTGTTGCCCAAATAATAGGGGTTTTGCACCTCAAGAGGTTTACCAGCAATTAAATTAACGATATCGTAACCAAAGCCAGAGCAGCGCCATCCATCGTTAGTGCTGCATATTGTAGCCTTTTTATCTTTAGTGCCACTTATCGGAGTCAGTTCCTTGCCGACAAGCCTATTAAAAATGTAATCATTCGGCCAATAAGATTCCTGCAAAAATCTCAAGCCAATAATCGCTTTATTATCTTCATTTCTAGCTATCCCGCCTTCCATGGGTAAAAAATCAAACTTAGCAAGTCTGGATTGCCATTGTTGATATTCTTCATTTTGTCTCTTTTCAGAAAAAATTTCTTCGACTCTTTTTTCGCCGTATAATCCGTTGAACACTTGGCGATAATGCAAATAGGTCAAGTCTTGGCGCAGGCCGGAAAAAAAGGCGATAAATTTATACACTATGGCCCATTTATTTTTTAGATCTTGGTTGTTGGCAAGGTCTTCGGAGATTAAATTGGCGGCAATCATATTTATTCGCCAATCATCATAATCCAAGGAACAATTCGGGCACGCCTCACTGCGATAATAAAGCGGGAAAAGCGAATTAAACCACCTTAAAGTCAAATAATAGTTTTTTAATTTAGCATTATAGCTATATCCTTGCGGAACTAAAAAATATTGGTAGTTTCTTTCGTAAAGAAAAACGGGCGACTTGACTTTGGTTTTTGCGGGATTACGAATTAAATCCACTTCCTTGCTGACATCTTCTTGCAAAAAATCAGGTAGCTCGAAATGATATTTTTGCACATCGTCCTCGTCAAATAAATTTTTATCTTTATTTTTACCTTCGGCGCTTATTTGGTCCTTGGTTGGCGACATTAGGCGCAAGGCAGTGGCAAAATAAGCACATTCCAACCTCGCTGCCTCCAGCAATTCATCGTTACCTAGGCCAATTTGATCTTTCCTTTTTTTATAACGCACTAAGGACATCTGATACATTCTGTTGCTAACATCCCAAATATTATCAAAAAAAGTCGTTTTTTCAATTTCTTTGTATATTTGTTTTAAATTGTTCTGATAATAATACAAAACAAAATCGCTAGTCATTACCAACGGTATTTCTTTCCCGGCTAAATAGCGATAAGCATCATAAAAATTATCAACCGTTCTAGGATTGTCATTTTTGATAATTGCGAATCCATATTTGTTTATATCACCGACATAATCATCTAATGCTATTTTTCTGGAAACATCGTAATAATTAGAAACTTCAGTTTTAACATTAAGGGGCAGTGAATAATTTTTAAAATTGAATTTAAAATTATCGGGCTCTGGCTCATAAAAATAACCGAAGGTTAAATCTTCGGCCCTGATATCAGAGTAATCAAAATCGTCTTCGTCGCTATTGTTGCCGCTGCTGTCCAGGTCGCCAGGAAAAGCTCCAGCAAAGTCGGTTGAAGTGGCTTCGCCAACAATATTCGCTTGGCTGGCAAGAGAAGCCGAGTCTTTTTGGTCGCTTCTTTTTTTAAATATTATGGCATAATAAACTCCGACTATAACAGCCAGTAGCAAAAAGCAAAAAATAGCGAAGCCAATATAAAGATATTTTTTATCGTAAGGCTCCGGTTCTTTAAATTGATGATAACCCGGCACAATCTTCTGGTCGTTAATTTTGTCTAATTGGTCGCGCCCACCGTCAATAAACATATTTTTAAACTCATGAACATATAAAAATTCTTTACTTATTATAACATTTTTAAAAGAATAAGAAAAATAATTTTAAAAGAACGCCTATAAAAAACGTTCCTTAAAAGTTACTATCGCAAATATTTGGCTTTATTTATCAAATGCTCATTATAAGTTCTACTGAATACTGTCTCTCCGGTGTCAGGGCGGCTCAAAAAATAATGGTAGGAAGTAGAGGTGGGGTAAATAGCCGCCTCAATTGCCGCTAAACTAGGGTTGCAAATCGGACCGGGCGGCAACCCCGCGTGCCGATAAGTGTTAAAAGGCGAATCAACCTGCGTATCCTCATAAGAATATTGCTTTTTATTTTCTCCTAGAATATAAGCTAAGGTCGCGCATGATTCGAGCGGATATTTATTTACCAATCTCTTCCAAAAAATATCAGAGACTATTTTCATATCCTGCAAATTATTTACTTCTTTTTCGATAATTGAAGCCATAATAATAATTTCATGGATGCTTCTCCTTTGACCGGAAATATCTTGCCTCATCTGCAATGTCAATTTTTTGTCAAAATTAGACAATAGCTTTTTTACTATATCCTCTGACGAGGCGCCGATAAAAATTCGATAAGTGTCGGGAAACAAATAACCTTCTAAACCGGCTTCGGCTGGTGCGTCGCTTAAAAAATCCGGTTTAGCGAAGCTAAAATTCCATGCGCCGACTTTTGCTTCTTTTATTTGCTTAAAATCTGGAGTGGAAATAAAATCATTCTTTGTCAGATAATTTTCAATATCCTTCAAATTCCAACCGGGAATAATTTTTATTTCTCTTTCTTGGTTAACGACATCTCCCTTGGTTAGAATATCCAATATTTTAGATGGCGGCCAAGATGAATTGAGCTTATAATCACCTGCTTTTATCTGCGCGCCGAGACCGCGAAGGCGGGAATATAATTTAAAATAAAAAGCCGATTTGACAATTCCATTTTCAGCTAATTTTTGGCTGACTATATTCAAGCCCTCGCCCTTATTAACAGTTATTAAATATTCTCTGTCGCCATTTGACGCGGGACTGCTTGCGCTATAAAGATAGATAGAACCGACTAGAATAAAAGAAATCAGAAATAATAAGGCTAAATATATTGGTTTATTTTTTTTCATAAATAATATCATAAATATTCTTGCTTCCCTTCTTCGTGCATTTTTTTAACCAGCTTGGTAATATTTACTACTTCGTCTCTTGATACTACTACTAAAGCGTCGGGCGTATTAACCACTACTACGCCGTTTAAACCTACGCCAGCCATTATTTTTTTCTCTTCCAAATTATAAAACAGACAATCGCTGCAATTTAAAAAAGAGACATTGCCTTGAACGACGTTTTCCTGTTTACTTTTTTCCAAAGCCTCCTTTAGGGCATACAGAGTGCCTGGATCGCTCCAGCCCATATTAGTTTTAACCACTACTGCTTGCTGCAAACCGACTTTTTCAATTATGGCATTGTCGAAATGAATCGCTTCTGCTAATTCATAGCTGCCTTTTTCAACATTATTATATATTTCCGGGGCTAAAAGCTGATACTGATTTAATAAAAATTCAATTGATGTAATAAAATATCCCGGATTCCAAAAATATTCCCCTGATTTAAACATTAAATCGCACTCTTCGGCTGACGGTTTATACTTCCATCCTTTAAAAGCATAATAGTCGCTGCCACTTTCGGAACCGACTCTATCGCCAGTATAAATCCAACCTAAATTATTATTGGCGAAACGCGGTCTCTCTCCTAAAAATACAAAACGATCAGGATTATTATTAATCATCTTCTCTCCAACTTTTAACGCTTGAACAAAATTTTCCGGTCTTTCCATCAAATGATCAGCCCAAAGCAATGCCATTGGCCCGTTATGGCCCTGCTGCTTTAGCGTCAGCACTGCCAAACATACAGCTGGCGCTAAATCTCTGCGGGCTGGCTCAATAATTATATTACCTTTAGGCAAATCTGGTATTTGCTCTTGAACAGCAGGCGCGTATTTGGCGATTGTTTGGATATAAATATTTTCCAGACCGAAGTCGCCACGAATACGGTCAACGGCCAATTGCAAAGTTGACTTGCCGCCAAAAAGTTTATCAAATTGCTTGGGTGAATTTTCTCTAGACAATGGCCAAAGACGAGTGCCAATGCCGCCGGCAAAAATTACTAATTTCATAAATTTATTTATTAGTTGTGACTAATGGTACAAAAATAAAACCAGGAAATTTTTTTTCCTTGACCTCTCTATTATTTATTTTATCTATTACCATTATTGCCTGCTCGCTATTTTCCCTGCCAATCGGAATTATCAAACGGCCGCCAATTTTTAATTGTTCAATTAGCCTAACCGGCACTGTCGGAGCGGCTGCTGATACTATAATTTTATCAAAAGGAGATAAATCAGACAACCCTTCGTAGCCGTCTCCCTGCCAAACAAAGGCAATGCCTTTTTTGATAAAGCTATATTTTTCCACGTTATTTTTAGCAAACTCAACTAATTCATCGATAACTTCTAAACCATAAACCCTACCTTGGCTACCGACTAATTCCGCCAGCAAAGCAACGGTCCAGCCAGAACCGCTACCAATATCTAGTATTTTTTCTCCAGCTTGAGGAGATAATAATTCTAACATAAAAGCGACGGTCAGAGGCTGAGAGATAGTCTGGCCGAAACCAATAGCTAGCGGGTAATTGCTATAAGCCTCAGCTTTATCTTTTTCTAAAACAAAATCGGCTCTTTTTATTTTCCTAAAAGCCTCTACAATCTTGTCTGTTTTTAAATAACCGCCACCTGTCAAATCGTTAATTAATTTATCTACTTGCATTTTTATTAAAACTATGATATAATATAATTATAGAATCAATTACTTTGCGCAAAAAACAAAAACAAAAATAAAATGACAAAAAAAATAAACAATCTTTTTTATATTTCGCAAATTTCTCTATTGATAATAACCTTAGGGATTTTTTTGTTACCTAAAGATGCGTATTCAGCCACGATTAACCCCGAAACAATTATCAACCTAACCAATACTGAAAGAAACAAAATCGGACTGCCGGCTTTGACGGAAAATAGCTTACTTGCCCAGGCGGCTCTTGCCAAAGGAGAAACTATTTTAGCTTCACAGCAATTTCAACACAACTTTCCTGATAAAAAATTTTCTAGCTGGATAAAAGAAACGGGGTACCAATATAGTCAAGCTGGCGAAAACCTAGCTATTAACTTTGCAACCAGCGAAGGCGTAATTAAAGCCTGGCTTAACTCCCAAACGCATAAAGAAAATCTGCTTAATGCTAATTTTTCCGACATCGGGGTGGCGGTAATAAAAGGAAAGTTCCAAAGCAATGACACTATACTAGTAGTGCAGATATTCGCCTCTCCTCTGAATCAAGTGCCTTCTCTACCGTTGTCAGACATCTTAACGACAACCATAACTGGAAATATAAATACGCTAGCAAATTTAAATGCTAATAACGTCCATTTGCCTTCCGGGACGAATGAATACTATCGCGCCGGTTTAAAATATCAAATGCTAAACAACGTTTTGGAAAACAAAATCTTTAATAATAATTTAGAAAATTGGATGATGATTGACAGCGGCAGCCATCTCTTCGCGCTAGCGTCTTTGATGATTATAGTTGCGCCCTTTTTATTGTTTTGCCTCTTTAATTTTAAAAATCAAACCGCAGTTAAAAGAAGAAGTAAGCTAATATTATCGCCGCTAAAATAAAACGATAATACGCAAATAAATTCAGTGAGTGTTTGGAGGCGTAGTGAAGAAAAAATTTAATGGCCAAATAGCCAGAAATAGCTGCTGACAAAAAAGCAATAGCTAGGATAATTATCTCTTCCTGGCTGAATTGGTTGATATATAAAGATTTAATCTGGCTTAAACCAGCGGCGGCAATCAAGGGAGCCGACATTAAAAATGAAAATTTGACAGCCGCCTCCCTCTTCAAGCCGCTAGCCAAACCTGCTATAATAGTAATACCAGAGCGAGATGTGCCTGGTATAAAGGCTAATACCTGGGCCAAGCCAACAAAAAACGCCTTCTTTTTATCCAGGCTATCAAGCTCCTTGCTGTTGGTGTTGTAAATTTTTTCAAAAATTATAAATAGAACGCCGACCAATACTAGCATTGTCGCTACCCACAAAACGGAACGAAAAACATCGGCGATAATATCGGCAAAAAAATAACCTGCTAACGCAGCCGGGATAATGCCGATAATTATTAGCCAGGCCAAACGACCGTTGGCGTCGCTACCTCGCCTAAAGCTCAAAAGCCAAGCTATAAACAATTTTTGAACATCGTGGCGGAAAAAAAATAGCAAAGCCAACAGAGTGGCTAGATGCAAAACCGTATCAAAGGCTAGATCATTAGATACGAGACCTGGAAATAGTTTGTGCAGTATTACTAAATGACCAGAGCTGGAAACTGGTAGAAATTCAGTAGCTCCTTGCACTAAACCAAAAATAACAGCGCCAAAATAATTAATCATAATTTTATGTTAGACATTTTAATTTTACCGTTAATAGCCGGCTTGATCGCCCAACTAGCTAAATTTGTAATTAGGTCTAATAAACAAAAAATTAGCCTAAAGAATATTGTCGCCTATTCGGGCATGCCTTCCGGACATAGCGCCATAGTAGTATCGCTCGCAACTATCATCGGGCTGGAAGAGGGGCTGAACTCCCCTATTTTTGCCATCACTTTCATATTAGCTTTTATTATTATTCGCGATGCCTTGGGGTTAAGACGCTATTTAGGAGAACACGGGAAAATACTTAATGTTCTCGTAAAAGATCTAAAGGAAGACGAACTTTTAGACAATAACTACCCTCGCCTTTTGGAAAAAATCGGTCATACTCCCGGCGAAGTAGTTGTTGGCTCTGTTATCGGTTTTTTGGTTAGTCTTATCGGTTTTTTCTTTATCTTCTAACGACAACAGATTAACATAAAAATCGCCCCTTAACAAGGGGCTTTTTTTATATACAAAAACTTTTTACTGCTTAAGGAAAGGTACAAGGCAGAGTGAAGGTGAAAGTGCAGGTTGAACAATAAGGATCGGCCCCGCAATTAGCTGTGTCCTCGCAATCGGTCAAACCGTCGCAATCATTATCCAGGCCGTCTGAACAATTAGCTTCAGTTGCCTGATAGCTGGCGCCGTAATTGCATAGCCAGGCGCCAGAAGTGCAAACTTGATATACTCCGCTACAAATGCCTTGCGTCAAAGGACAAGGATTGTTGGTCGGTAAACTTTCGTCAATCAAACCGTTGCAGTTATCATCCAAACCATTACATACTTCAGTCGCGCCTGGGCGGATTGCTGTGTTGGTATCATCGCAATCTCTGTTATCAACGGAGGTCGTATTGGGGCAAGGGTTAGGACCGATTGGTAAATAAGGCGGTATGCCCCAGTTAGGATAATAACCCATGCCGGCGTCGCAATAATCGTCGCCATCGTCATCACAACCTTCATCAATAATGCTGTTGCAATTATTATCATAACCATCACAAGTTTCTGTTCCGCCGGGATAAACATAAGGATTGTCGTCATCACAATCAGGAGCCGATCCGCAAGGAGTTGCGCCGCAACAATTGCCGCCGCCCTCCAAACTATAACCATCGCCATCATTATTAGTACAAGCGGCGACACAATTGCCCGTTCCTGAGTCGCATATTTGCATTCCGCAGGAAAATTCCAGTCTTTCTAAACAAGGATCGGCATCAAAATTGCCGCACTCCCACCGAACAGTAGTGGTGCCGACAGCGCATCCTCTGCTTCCGAGCAAAGCACATTCATTAACACAGCAAGCTGTGGTAGCAGTTAAACAAGTAGAGTCGTAGCAATCATAATAGCCATTGCAATCATTATCATAACCATCAGTACAAAGGGCAACGGTATTTTCGGAGTTATTATATCTAGATCTAGGCGTGGTCGTTGACATAGCGGTATTGCAATCAGAATCACAGGTATCAGCTATGCCTGCGGGAGATAGCCAGTCAACGGCTGGATTGTCGGTTGTTTGGTCGCCGTCTTGATCGCCATTAACCGTGCATTGGTTGCATTGACTGGGCGTAGCGGCGTTAATATGGTCATCTTCGCCGGTATTATTACAACCGCCGCCGCAATTAGCGTCAGCGCTATCAATCAAGCCGTTGCAGTTATTATCTCTGCCGTCAAAACAATTAGTTTCAATAGCCTGATAAGGACCGGCCTCGTTTGAATCGTTACCGCAACAATTAAGAGCCGGGAGTAAAAGAGTAGCGTTACCCACCCAAATAAAACCAAGAGAGGCGCAAACATAAGGACATTGTTCCGGGAAAAAACCTTCGTCAATTAAACCATTACAATTATTATCTATACCGTCGCATATTTCGGTAGCCCCCGGGCGAATCGAAGAATTGCCGTCGTTACAATCTGCGCCAGGACCACAAGCAGCCGCTCCGGACATTCCGCAACAGCTGCCTCCGCCTTCCAAACTATATCCGTCATGATCATTATCTGTACAAGCAAAAACTTCAATTTGACAAGTACTGCTACAGCCATCGCCATTATTATTATTACCATCATCGCATTGTTCGCCGCGAGAAGAACAAACTACGCCGTCGCCACAAAAGCAGTCTAAAGAATGGGAAGCTAGAGTGCCGCTAGGATCATAACAAGTATTGCACTCATTACTAGCGGCGCTACAAATATTATTAGGGCAAGTGACAGGACAAACGCCGCAATCAGACGGACAATTATTGCAATCTTCATCTCCGTCACAAATAAAGTTGCCGTTGCAAGTTAGCAATGCTGAACAAATTGAGTTACCAAGACAATCAAAATCAAAACAATCAACAAAACCGTCGCAATCATCGTCAATGCCATTATTGCAAACTTCAGCCGCGCCTCCGCCAATCAAATTGTTGCTGTCATCGCAGTCCTGAATGCCCGGATACGGACAGCGGGGGGAAGCAGGTCGGCCATAACCATCACCGTCAAAATCCAAACAAACAGGTAGGGCGCAAATCGGCCTTGCGCTAGGTGCCAAGGGAAAATTTAAGCCCGATTCAAAAACAGCGCAAAAATCATAATTAGTACCGTTAAGTAAAGCAGCATAAGAATAAACCAAGCTATTATTTGGCAAGTCAGGCAAAACAGTTGCGAAACTTCTCGTCTCTTCGTTCCAACAAGTATCCGTATTATATCCCGGGCAAAGACCGATTTTATTAACTGGATCAATCGGCATAGCGCCGCCCAAGGACTTGCCCAGCTCGTCTTGCCAGCTGGGCCAAACAGAAATGGTGCGGCGAGGCAAATAAGTGCCTGCGCTCAATTTAGGATAATAGCTTAATTTACTATAATAAGAGCTTAACAATCTGTTGGCGCCATTTATAGCAGCCAGTCTTTTTACGTCCCTGATGACGCGGGCTTTTTGACTGTCACAGAAATCACCCAGAGCGCATTCATTGTCTAAGGTGCAAACTATTTCGTTTTTTTGGCGGCAATGCCCAATCTGGTCAACATTAAAATTAAATTTCCAGCGGGAAATAATTTTACCGAAAATATCAGTTGTTGTTTTTTCAGCTTCTTGATTATAAGAAATCAAGTAAATATTGGTATACAAATTATTAGCACTGGCTCCAGATACGACGTTAGCGACATTGACATATACCGTTCTACCATCCCTTACTGCCTCATAGCCATCAACAACAGTGGACTGCGGTGACCCTTTAAAGTCTTGCTGGCGATACCAATCAAGGGCGCTGAAGTGATTGGGGTTGGCGATTATTTTTATAGCGATAGCATCAGAAGAACTGTTCTGGGCTAGAACATCTTGGGAGTATAAATAAACACAATAAAAAATAGTCGCAGAAATTACAAAAAATATTGCGCTAAATGTTAATAATATTTTTATTGTTGATTTAAACATGGACGGCTAAACCAGGCTTATACCTGTCATTTCTTTTGGTTTTTTTAAATTTAATATTTTAATAATAGTCGGAGCAACGTCAGATAAAATTCCTCTTGGTTGAATAACGCTTAAATCGCCGCCGGCTACGCTCGGCCAACCGATATTGCGTCCGGCATAATCCTTACTGACAATAATAAACGGAACCGGGTTGGTAGTATGTTCTTTATCAATCTGGCCTGTCTGCATGTTGTACATCTGTTCAGCATTGCCATGATCAGCTACAATCATAGCCAAGCCATCTCTGGCTAAAATTGCACTTACGATTTTGTCCACACAACTGTCAACCGTTTCCACGGCTTTAACAGCCGCTTTAAAATTGCCCGTATGACCGACCATATCCGGATTGGCAAAATTAACTAGTATAAAATCATATTGGCCTTTATTGATGGCTTCCATAACTTTTTTCATAACTTCTGGCGCCGACATCTCTGGCTGTTGGTCATAGCTGGAAATGGCTGGCGACGGCACTAAAACGTGATCTTCGCCCACTGATTTAGTTTCACGACCGCCGTTAAAAAAATAGGTTACGTGCGCATATTTTTCAGTCTCAGCAATACGAAGCTGTTTCAAGCCAGCGTCAGCTATAGCCTCGCCCAGAGTGTTGATGATTTTTTCAGGCGGAAAAGCTATTTCCATTGGCAAGTCCTTTTCGTATTCGGAAAAACCTAAAAATAATAAATTTTTTAAAAATCTAGGCCGAGCAAATTTATTTAAGTCCGGCAATATAAAAGCTTTGGAAATCTGACGAGTTCTATCAGGACGAAAGTTGAAAAAAATAACAGCATCATTGTCACTAATTTTTGACACCGGCTCTCCGTTTTCATAAATTACAGTCGGCACGAATTCCTCGTCGTATATTTTTTTCTTATAGCTCTGCTCTACTGCTAAAAAAGCTTTTTCGCTCTTGTTGCCCTTGCCTTCGGTCATGGCTAAATAGGCCTTAGCTGTTCTATCCCAGTTATTATTACGATCCATAGCGTAAAAACGCCCCGAAATGGTAGCAATTCGCCCAATCTTATTGTCAGCCATACTTCTCTCTAAGCTGCTGATAAAATTTTTGCCAACATTGAAAGCGGTATCGCGGCCATCTAAAATGGCATGAACATAAACTTTTTCTAAGCTATACTTTTTTGCTAAAAGCAACAAGGCGTACAAATGATCAATAGTTGAATGGACGCAACCGTCGGAAACTAGACCTAAAAGGTGGAGTTGAGAATTATTTTTTTTAACATGCTGAATAGCTTTGACTAAAAACTTATTACGATAAAAAGTGCCCTCGCTGATTTCTTTGTTAATGCGCGGCAAATCTTGATAAATAATCCTGCCTAACCCCAAGCTTAAATGGCCCACCTCGCTATTACCCATCTCTCCCCAAGGCAAACCGACAGACTCCCCCGAAGCTCTTAAAGTAGCGGAGGGATATTCAGAAATTAATTTATTGATAGCCGGTGTTTTAGCTTGTGTTACGGCGTTGCCGCTATAATCCTGACTCACCCCCCAACCATCCATTATTATTAAAATAACTGGTTTGGGCGCCCTGCCTGCTTTATTGTTTGCTACCATAATTTTAAATTTTACCTTTATTTATCAAGTCTTCTTCTATTTCCATTAAACGATTATATTTAGCCAATCTTTCACCGCGCGATAAAGAACCTGCCTTGATATAGTCAATTCTGGCAGCCACTGCCAGATCGGCAATAAAATCATCACAAGTTTCGCCGCTGCGATGAGAAGCCATGGTTTTGTAATTATGCTTCTGCGCTAATTTTATGCATTCCATTGTTTCGGTTAAAGTGCCGACTTGATTGGGCTTTATTAAAATAGAGTTAGCGGCGTGTTCTTTAAAACCCTGTCTCAGACGATTAACATTGGTGACAAATAAATCGTCGCCGATTATCATGATTTCATCGCCCAGCTCCTGAGTTAGCTCTTTCCAACCCTGCCAGTCATCTTCTGACAGACCGTCTTCGATAGAAATGATCGGATATTTACGAAACCAATCATAATACAAACCAATCAAATCACCACTAGAAAAGCTGGCATGGTCTAATTTAAAAATATATTTTTTATTTTCCGCGTCATATAATTGTGAGGAACCAACGTCAATACCTAAGCCCACATCTCTACCTGGCTCATAACCAGCATTCATCATGGCGGCAATAATAAATTCTATAGCCTGGATGCTGGAGTTAATATCCGGGGCGTATCCGCCTTCATTGCCAACGTCGGTATCGTAGCCTCCCCGTTTCAATACCGCTCCTAATTCATGAAAAATTTCCGATCCCATCCTCACCTTTTCTGCCAGAGTCGCTCTCTTTAACGGCAATATCATAAACTCCTGAAAATCAAGGTTAGTGTCGGCATGAGTCCCGCCGTTGAAAATATTAAAAGACGGCGTCGGCATTCTATATTTTTCTTCTTCGCAACTATAAACTTTACTTATATACTCATATAATTCCAGACCTTCAGCTAAAGCAGCTGCTCGCGCGCAAGCTAAAGAAACTGAAAGTATGGCGTTAGCTCCCAACTTTTTCTTATTAGCCGTTCCGTCTAATTTAATCATTGCTTTGTCGATTTCTATTTGCTTATTAATTTCCTGACCGGCTAAAATTTTATTTATTTCATTATTGACTTTTTTAACGGCTTTTAACACGCCTTTACCTTGATATCTTTTTTCATCTCCGTCCCGCAACTCCCAAGCCTCATGAATGCCGGTAGAAGCGCCTGAAGGCACGCTGGCTTTAGCGCTAAGACCGTTTTCCAAAAAAACTTTTGTTTCTATCGTTGGATTTCCGCGAGAATCTAAAATTTCTCTGGCAATAATTTTTTTTATGATAGGCATAATTTATGTTTTAATCAAAAGCAATGATTTTTATAATATCGTCACAAGCTTGGGACGAATTATCAGTCGTAGTCAATTTATCTACGCCCAAACCATCCGGTCCGTATGAACCGACAACCACCACATTGCGACAAACAGCATTACCGTCGCAACCGCAACCTTGATTATCTGTATTAACGCTATAATTAGTATCAAAAAAATATTGGTGTCCCCAAGGGTCTAAAGGAATCGTATTCATATACGGCCCGCCCCAACTGCTATAAGGTGTCACTGTGTCGTTGGCAACAATACCAGCCAAGCCGCTATCAATAGTTCCAGCACTACAACTAATAGAGGCTGCGTCTAGTCCGCAGATTTCAATATGACTCGTGGTATTAACTTCATTAACGCTTTGATGACCGGGCCATTCGGCCGCATCGTTTCCTAGCATTACTATCGCATTGTAAATAGTATCAACTGTATGTTGGGCTTTGGCTATTTTGGCTTTATCTATGGCATACCTAGCAGCCACCGTCGCCATAGTTGACAACAAACCGATAATAGCTACAACGACTAACAATTCTATGAGGGTAAATCCGTTTTTTTTGTTATTCATATTGCCAATTATTTAAAAAATTAAAGCCTGCCAGCGCCCAAGGGATTATATCCGCCTCGCACCTCTTCTCCGTCTTTATAGCCGTCCCCATCGGTGTCTGGATTTAAAATATCTGTTCCGTATAAAAGTTCTTCACTGTTTGTCAGACCATCCCCATCGGCGTCGTCATCAGGATTTAACTCGGCGTTAGCTGCTTCGGGATTAATAGAATCGGAACTAAGTTGTCCAACTTCTTGCTCCTCGGCGATAGATGGCTGCTCGTCTAAAGAATCCTGGCTTATTTTATTAATCAGCTTAAAATCACATCGGTTATTTTCGCAAACAACCTGACCCGCCTGGCAATTAAAAACGGCTGCGCAAACAATATCTTCGCAAGAAGACCCCGTCTCGCCCAGCCAGTTAGCTAGGTAATCTTTGTTAATAGCCGCCTGTTGTCCGCCGTTGTTACAAGAGCAACAATCAACTTGAGTTTCTGCGCAATCGTCATCAACGGCGCAAATTTTCCATTCATCCAAAATTGCCATGGCTTTTTCCGTATTATTAACTGTTTCTTTTCTAATGCTGGTGTCTGTCATTAGGTTTAATGTCTCCTGCTCTCTATTTTCAACTTTTTTTGAAATATCCTTAACTTGCGACCAAAGATAGTAGCCAACAGCTGACACGACAATCAATATCAAAATACTGCCAGCAATGCCGATCAAAGAGTATCTTTTCCCCCTTTTTTGCCCTTTGTCATAAAGTCCTTTCAATCTCTCTTCAAAATCGCTCATAGCCTGTTCACCTTCATCTTTTGTCAAGGCAAAATTCTTAGTTTTATTTTCATTTACTGGCGCTTCACTTGGCAGGCTGCCAAGCAAAGGCGTATTAGGATTATTGACCTGCTTATTATCGCCAGTTGGCTTGTTTTCTAAATCTTCAAACATATTTTTAAATTTTCAAATTTTTTAAACAACGTTTAAATTGTCCTAAATAAAACCAACTAAATAATTCCGTCCAGTCCTGGCATTTCCTCCTTGCCTAAATAAGCTAGCATTGCTCCGCCTCCGGTTGATACCCAGTCTACATATTCGAACATGTTAGTTTTTTGCAACGCCTCTACAGTTTCGCCGCCACCGACTACGCCAAAAGCCCTCCCCTTAGAGCGAGAGGCTACAACACGAGCTATAGACATTGTGCCATATTTAAAATGCGCTTCTTCGAATTTGCCCATTGGACCGTTCCAAATAATTGTGGCTGCTTTTTTTATAAAATGGGAGTATAATCTGATAGTTTCCGGGCCGATGTCAAAAATGTAATCGCCCTTGCTGACGCTATTTACTCTTTTCACTTTTACCTCGCCGCCGCTGGCACGATTACTAACCACCACATCTACCGGCAAAACAATTTTTTTACTTTTAAATTTTTTAGCAAAAGCGATACTTTCTTTATCAACCATTGATTTGCCGACTTCATAGCCGCAAGCTAATAAAAAATTGTTAGCCAGAGCACCGCCGACTAACAAATGGGCTGATTTTTTTTCTAAATTTCTTGCTAAAGTAATCTTAGTAGATATCTTTGAACCGCCGATAACGGTAATCAGGGGTTTCTGCGGATGCAATGCTTTATCTAAATTAACAATTTCTTTCTCAAGCAATAAACCAGCATAAGACGGCAGGTAATCTTTAATGGCGCTGACTGATGCGTGCGCGCGATGACTGACGGCAAAAGCATCATTAACATAAACTTCGCCTAACTTAGCAAGGTTCTTTGCCAAGCTACGGTTATTTTTTTCTTCACCAACCTCAAATCTGACATTTTCCAACATTATTATATCGCCATACTTGGCTTTACTTATTTTTTTTCCTGCCTCAAATTCGTTTATTTCTTCCACTACAATAATATTTTTACCGATTAACTTTCCTAATGCCTTAGCAATTGGTTTAACCGAATATTTCTCGTCGTATTTGCCCGGGACTGGTCTGCCGAGATGAGTTATTAAAACAACCCGGCAATGCTTGTCCAGTAAAAATTTAATAGTTGCCAGTTGCTGTTCTATTTTATAATTATCTTGGATCTTCCCCTTTTTTATCGGCACATTCAAATCAGTTCTAAGCAGGACCTTTTTGCCATATAAATTTTTAGCGTTTTTTATAGTTTTTATGGCCATAATAATAAAAATAACTACTTGTTAATAAGTATCAAGTCATTATATATTATAACACAAAAGCCATCTAAAAACAAAAAATCATATCCCCCTTGCTTCTCCCTGATCAACAGTTTCTACTTTTTTCCAAGACAAACGTCTTTTTAGTGAATCTAAAAAATTAAATAGTTCTTCACTTCTCAATAAGTAGCAAAACAAAAGATAAGCTGCGATGCCGAAAATAGCAGCTAAAAAACCCTGAGTAGCCACCCCCCAGACTTTTGTCATGTCAATAAAAGGCCAAACTAGTATTTTCATAATTTGAACGGTTGTGCCGCCAGCTAAAGCAGACAGCGAAAATTTTATCGTTGAGAATAAAATTCGCACCTCGTCCATTTCCCCAATTTCCAGTTTTAGTATCAGCCAAAGTAAAATAAAATTTAAAATGCTAGAAATGGAAAAAGCTAGCGCCAGTCCAGCTACGCCCAATTTTTTATTTAAGAATATCGATAAAAAAACATTGACCGCTACGCAAATTAAGCCGATATAGAAAGGCGTTTTGGAATCATGTCTAGCATAAAAAACTCTTATTAACAAAGGTATGCTGGCTTGAGCAAATAAAGAAATAGAAAAAAATCCCAGTGTATTTAGAGTTAGAATTGTGTCGTTCCAATCAAACTGGCCCGTACCTAAAATAACGCGGATGATTTGCGCGCGCAAAGTCAAAAGCAAAACTGTAGATGGAACAATAAAAAATAATATCTGCCGGAAAATATTGGAAAAACTATCAATTAATTTCTTTTTATTAAAAGCTATAGCCGATAAAGCCGGGAAGGCGGCTACAGCAAAAGATAAGCCAAAAATACCAACAGGAAAAGACTGCAAGTTGTTAGCCAAATTAAAAATAGCCAAAGACCCACCGGCTAATGTCGAAGCAATGATGGTAATAACAATAAAATTAATTTGACTAACAGCTAAGCTCATAGTTCGCGGTATCATCATCGCTCCTATTTGAATTGTATGAATATCTTTAAAATTAAACTTAAAAGAGTAGCGATAGCCAAGTTTTAAAACCGCCGGTATTTGCACGGCCATATGAAAAAAAGCCCCAACGGCCACACCCCAAGCCAGACCACGCACGCCCCACAAGGGCACAAAGTAAAGAGCGCCAACAATAATGCCGATATTATAAAAAATTGGGGATAAAGAATAAATGAAGAACCTTTTAAAAGCCTGTAAAATTCCTCCTAAAATACTGGAGATACCTAAAAATAAGGGCGACAAAAACATTATTCTAGTTAAGCTAGCTGTTAGCGCCTGCTTTTCTAAAGAAAAACCGGGAGCAATAAGTTTGGTCAGGTACGGTGAAAACAAAAAACCCAAAATAGATATAATTATCAAAGATAAAGAGAGAATATTCAAAACGTTATTAGTCGCATTCCAAGCCTCCTGATTGGTCGTCGAGTTTGTGTGCACCCCCTCGCATTTATAATCCTTTATCAATTTAGTTAAAATTGGAATAAATCCCGCTGATAAAGCGCCTAAAACAATCAAGTTGTAAATCAAATCCGGAATGCGAAAAGCCGCATAATAAATATCAAGTGTATCACCAGCGCCAAACTGACCGGCTAAAATACGATCACGAAAAATTCCTAAAAGCCTACTAGCCAAAGAAGACAGCGCCACGAGTAGCGCTGCAACTGTTATACTATTTATTTGACCGGTAAATAATTTTTTAATCATACTCCGCATTGTCATCCCCGCGAAAGCGGGGATCCAGTTTTATATCGCAAGATAATTTATCTTATCTTTTTCATCATTTCGCTTTTAGTCAAAAGACCTGCTTGAGCCCCCATTGAGCCGACAACTGAAGCGGTATTGCAAACGCCCATATACATTGCTCTTCTAATATCTCCGGAAAACATTTTCAAGCCGGCAGTAAAGGTTGAGCCAAAGGCATCGCCTACTCCAGTGGTATTAATTCTCTTTTTTTCTTTAACAATTGCCTGATGATAGAAATTATTTCCGTCGTAAACATCAGCGCCGTCTTGACCGCTCGTTATTACTACCATCCTCGGTCCCCAATCTTTAATTATCTGTAATAAATTTTTGACATTATCCAAAAATTTAGCATTGCGGCGGTTGTACTTGCCGCTAGACACGGCTAATTCTAGAGCCTCGTCTTTGTTGACAATCAGCACCTCTGTTTTTTTAAAATATTTACCCAGCAATTTTGCACCTTTATGCAATTGGATGTGGCCCGGATTCCAAGATATTTTTGCATTGTCAGCGCTAAATATTTTGTCTAAAACTTTTTGCCAGTTACCGGACAAAGAAGTTAAATACACCCATTTAGCTTGCTTAAGTTTATTTAAATCCGTCTTGTCTAACTCTAATTTTTCATTCGCCGCTCGATAGGAAAAAACTACGTGCTCATTAGCCGGACCAGCAATTAAAAAAGAAAACCCAGAACTCACGCCTGATATTTTCTTTATTAACGACGTATCCACTCCTTTTTTTTGAAAATTATCAATAATTGAAAGGCCGCGATTATCATCGCCAATAGCCGCTAAAGCTGCGGATTTAAAACCCAACAAAGACAAGCATACGGCGGCATTAGCCGCGCCGCCGCCGAAAGTTGAATAACCATTATCAACTTGCAGTTTGGCGCCGTATTCAAAGGCAAATAATTTCTGGCGCAGAATGTCTTTTCTATTATCAATTATAACTCCGTCCTTAGTATAAAAAGTCATATCTTCGGTCGCCCCACCGATAGTAATAAAGTCAAATTTCATAAAATTTATTGCTAATTTTAACACTTTTATTATAGCACAAATATTTTCCGCCTGCCACTATTCAAAAAGTGCGCCTTTCAGCTGCGGGCGCACTCTTTAAAACATAATATGCAAAATTATTGTAAATCTTTCAATTGTTTGTTTAAACCGTCTCTTTCTGTTTTGGTTATCAAATAGATATTATCGCTATCGCCTTTTTTGGCATAATACAAATCATTACCATTATCGCTACCAATAATTAAAGTATTATCTATACTGTCGCCAGTTACCTGAATTATCAGTTGATTTTTTTCTAAACCAGTGCCGTCAAATTTTTGCTCCGGAATTTTAGAAGCCAGCAAGCTAGCCATCAGATCAATGACACTAGCTACTTTATCATTGCTCAATTTTACGGACTTAGTCCCGGTAGCATACCAATCTTCGCCCTGTTTGACTATTGTAAATTCCTTGCCTCCGATTTGAAATCTGACATTATTGATTTTAGTCTTATCACTGGCAAAAATTGTTTTATCATACCAATCGTCTTGGGAAAATAAACTATAAATATCTAATTTTACTTGATATGTTTTATCTGAATTAATTGGCGAAATATAAGTATTCATGTAATCACTAGAGAGTTTACCGACAACAAAACTTGCCATCTCATTATTATCTTGTTCTAGCTTAACGACAACGCCGCTATCTTCATCAGTGCCAAAATCAGACTTTTTGTCTTTGTTCTGACTAACAACCTCTAACTGTGCTACAACCAATTCTTTTAAATCAGAGATCAAACTGTTCGCATTAGAATCACTAACATAAAAATCTTTAGTACCATCTATCTTCCATTTACTGCCGCTAGCAAGCAAGATTGTGGCCTCACCATCTTTGATAACTTCAATTTTATTTATTTTTTCTACGTTAATACCGGCCAAAAAATTTTTAGGTTGCGCCCTTCTCTCTTGCCAATTTTTATATGGGCCCTGGTAAATATAAGCTAGGCCGATTAGCAAAACTAAAGCGATTATTAAAAAGAAATTTTTTTTACTCATAATTTTTAATATTTAAATTTCATCAATAAATTTTGACCTTCTTCTTAAATAATATCTAGCCAGACCAAAACTAATCGCTAAAATTGTGATGCCGAATATATTAAAATAACGGATAGCATTTTTCGCGCCTTCGCTCATTCCCTCTTTTATTGGTCGAAAAGAAACGTCTTTAGAACGAATATTTATCAGATCTTCATCTAAACTTAGCCCGTCAACAAGATTTAAAAATAAATTAGCATTATCGCTGTTGCTACCGATAAAACTATCTCTGGCAAAATCACTGTCGCCAACGACAGTCAGACGGGCATTAAACTGTTTTTCACCTTTATCGTCCGGGTAAGCATTATCAACCAAGCCGTTGACTGCTACGGCGATATTATATATTCCTGTTTTAGAACCAGGGCTAACTGCCGCTGGGGCTAAATTAAAGTCATCCTTTATTTCCCAAGCCTTATCAGTCGTAAAAATTAAATTAGTGGCAATCTCTTTGTTTATTTTACCTGTATCAATAGTAATACTACTAGACCAGGGCATAATAACGTTTTCTAAGCTAGCAACTATGCTATTATTTGCATTAAAACCGTCGTTAGTAATTCTTAACCAGTAAGGATAATTAACTGCGAATGTCATATAACCCTGGGAAAAAGAAGCTAGACTGCTGCGAATATCAGCGATTAAATTCTTGTTGACAATAATTCCGTATTTAGCCAAAAATTTATCTAAATTAGTACTGCTCACTTGAGCGGATAAATTTTGGTCAACATTAACTCCATCTAATAAGACAAGCAAGGAGCCACCTCTAGCTAAAAATCTATTAATAGTTTTTAGTTGATCTTCGGTAAACGACTCCCTGGGGCCAAATATAATTAAAGTTTTAATTTCACTGGCAAGATCTTCTTGGCTTAATTTAACTTGTTCAATTTTATACAATTTCTGCAAGGCCTCTAAAATTACTTTTGTTTCACTGGCTGGGTCGGCTGTTTGGTTGGTGACGACATATCCAATTGTCGCTATTTCTTTAGCAGTTGCTTTCTTGATAGCAGTCGTTATTTTATATTCTAAATCCCCAGTGCTCTGTCCAATAGCTGGAATTACTTCATAGTTATCGCCATAACCGATTATTAGCCCCATATAACCGTTAACAGTCTGCATTTGATCTTTAGCATAAACCTGAAAAGTCAGCTGCGGGATACCTTTTAAATAAAGTTCTCTTTTAATTTCATCATTACTGCCAGGATCAATAAACTCTGTTCTAATTTTACCGTTTGAATAAACTTGATATTCACCCAGTAAATCAGAAACTTCTTGGCGCACCGATAAAAACTGACTGGGTAAATTACTGCTAAAATAAGCTTTAATGGTGACAATGTCATCTAAACTACTGGCTGTTTTTTTACTAGCGGCAGAAATTGAATAATTTTTTCCTTGCGTTAAATCAAAACGATAAAATATTTGGTAGGAAAAAAAATTAACAACAGCTATAATGCCAATAAGTAAAATAATGGTAACTGATAAATCCGTCTTATATATTTTATTTAATGTCTTAAATTTGAAATCAAATTTCATATATTTTAAGTAAATATTTATTTCCAGCCGCGGCTTTCAATCATGCGCGCATTAAGCCACAAGAATATAAATATAAATGAAAAATAATAAATCAAATCTTTAGTGTCAATCACGCCCTTAGCTATATTATAAAAATGGTTTCCCAAACCTAAAAAATTCATAATCGGCACGAGGAATTGAGGTGCTCCCATCAAAACAAAATTAGCGCCGACTATAAAAAAACCGAAACAAGCGGCTAGTCCTAAAACAAAGGCAATAATTTGATTTTTAGTCAAACTAGATATAAATAAACCTAAGGATAAATAAGATCCGCCTAGCAACAAAGAGCCTATATAGGAGCCGATAACTGGGCCCCAATCAAGATTGCCAAGAGAAGCGATTGTAATCGGCAAAGTAAAAGTCGTTGCCAGCGCGATAGATAGAAAGGCCAAAGCTCCTAAAAATTTTCCCCAGACTACCTGCCAATCCGTCACTGGTAATGTCAGCAAAAATTCGATCGTGCCAGCTTTCTTTTCTTCTGACCATAAACGCATAGTAATAGCTGGACATAGGAATAAAAAAATCCAAGGCAATAACTCAAAGTAGCCGCGCATACTGGCTTCTCCGATAAGAAAAAAATTCTTGAAAAATAGCCAGTTGCCCGTTACCAAAAAAACACCGATAAAAATATAAGCAATCGGCGAATTAAAGTAAGACATTAATTCTTTCTTGAACAAAATATAAATTGTCTCAAAATATTTTTTATTCATATTATTATAATTATAAAAAATTATTTGGTTAACTCTCTAAAGACATCTTCTAAACTAACGGCCTTTTTATTAAACTCCAAAATTCCCCAATCATTATCCATTACTAACTTAGCTAACGACTCGCGAATATCTGTTTCATTTTTTGATTCAACTTCGTAACCATGAATATTATCCGACTCCGTGTCTTTAAAATCTACTTTGGCCACATTTTCCATGCGGCTAATTTTCTCTAAAACAGCGTCCTTCGGTCCTTTTATTTTTACATAAATTATTTCCTTTCCGCCTGCTTTTTTTGTTAATTCTTCCGGACTGCCCTCACCGACAATTTTACCTTTATTTATGATAACCGCACGATCGCAAACCGCACTCACCTCACCTAAAATGTGCGTGGAAAATATAACGGTTTTTTCTCTACCCAAATCTTTAATTAATTTTCTAATTTCCACAATCTGATTTGGATCCAACCCGGTAGTCGGTTCGTCTAAAATTAAAATTTCCGGATTATGCATAATTGCTTGCGCTAACCCTACTCTTTGTCTAAAACCCTTAGACAATTCCTCAATTGGTTGCTTAATAACGCTTCGCAAACCACAAATATCCACAACCTCTTTTATTCTTTTTTTGATCTCAGTCTTGGCAATACCTCTCATTTCAGCCACAAACTTTAGGTATTCATATACTCGCATATCCTCATATAAAGGAACGGTTTCTGGCAAATAGCCAATTTTCTGGCGAGTAGCGATTTTGTCATTGGCGACATCAATATTGTCAATTAAAATCGACCCGGAAGTAGGCGACCAAAATGAAGTTATAATTTTCATAGTAGTCGTTTTACCAGCGCCATTCGGGCCTAAAAACCCTAAAATTTCACCCTTTTTGACAGTCAATGTAATGTTGTCCAAAATTACATTGTTGCCGAATTTTTTAGTAAGATTCTTTATTTCGATCATATTTTTATAATAGTTTTATCAATAAAAAATAGCAATTATAAAAATAAAGGCTATTATAGAGTGCTTGTTCGTATTATATATTATACAAAATAAAAAATTTTGTGCAAGTCTAAAAAATTATTTAAACTCAGTCAAAATTGTTTCTTTTGTCAAAGTTTTATCTCCTCGCAAAAATTTTATAGTTATTTTATCGCCCGGTTTATACTTTTGCACAACTGCAAGCAAAGTATTTTTGCCATCAATTTTTATACCATTTACTTCTATAATAATATCATTTTCTTGCAGTCCTGCGGTGGCGGCAGGCGAACCAGCAACGACGGCTGGTTCTTCTGCGCCCACGCTGGTTATCCAGGCGCCACTTTGGCTATTCAGTTTATTTTCAATCGCAATCGCTGGCGTTATCATGACATAACGCACTCCCAATCTAACACGCACAATTCTGCCAATATTTTTTATGCTATTAATCACTGGTTTAGCATCGTTAATCGGTATAGCAAAACCGATTGATGCTCCAGAGCTTTCGGTGGCAACATTAATACCAACTACTTTGCCGTTTAAATCAACCAATGGTCCGCCGGAATTACCTGGATTAATTTGCGCGTCAGTTTGGATAACATTGTTCAATATTTCTGCATTACCAGAACTATTATTAGCCGTTAAACTTCTTTCCAAGCCGCTAACTATCCCCTTTGTGGCGCTATTGCTAAACTGACCCAAAATATTACCAATGGCGATAACCGTATATCCCATCTCTAATTTATCGCTATCACCCAATTCAACGTAGGGCAAATTTTTATCGAAAATTTTTAAAACCGCCAAATCATTTAATGGATCCTTGCCGATCAATTGGGCGTAATATTGTTTTCCGGAGTTTAGAATAATTTTGTACGAAGCATTACTGCTGCCCACCTCAATAACATGTTTATTGGTCAAAATATAGCCATCAGCTGAAATAATAAAACCCGTACCATTGCCTTTTACTTGTTTACTGGTTACTTTTGATGTTTGGCCTGTTCCTAAATCAATTTGGGTATAAGTAGTGTCGTCAATGACACTAATGCTAACAACGGCTGGCGTAACTTTTTTTATAGCCGTAATCGTCGCTGACTGCTCGTCAAACTGCAACTGTTCAGCAATGACATTTTTGATATTAGAATAATCAACTGTCGGATAAAATAAACAAGCGCCGAAAATTAATAACAAAATAGAAGTCGAGATTAAATAGTATTTTGAATTTTTCATATATGTTACATATTTATTTAAAATTAATCATCGTTCTTTAGACCGTCCCGTTTTGATAATATTTCCATTTGAAATTTATGACTCCTTAATCCTCGTAAAGTCTTCTCTTGTCTTTTTGCATTTACCCTATCGACCGCAGTCAGAACTCTTCTTTTGTATTCTTCAAACATATCATTATCACCAAAAATTTTTTGAAAGCTTTGGCCGGTTTCAATGCACAATCTATGAATCGCATCCTGTACAAATTCTTTATCCGTTACCTTATGGCCCTCCTGAAATAAATCGTTTATTACTTCTTCTAATTTTAATTCTAACTGTTTTTCCCTTCCTTTTTCTGTTCTTGGCCTTTTTTCAATTGGCAAAACAGTTCCTCTTCCGTCTTTTTTGCTTTCTGCAAAATGTTTCTCTACTTTTTTGCGATATTCTTCACCCTTTACGTCACCTATCAATCTCTTTAATGCTCCAACTGGATCTGGCATTTTCTCCTTCATATTATTATATACGCTAAAATTATTAAAATTATTTTAATTTTCTAATTCTCGTAATAACTCTTTTTGTTTTCTACTTAAATTTTTCGGAGTTTTTACTATAACTTCAACTAAATGATCGCCGCGACCACGACCTTGCAACCGCTCAACCCCCTTACCTTTTAATTTAAAGATTGTGCCTGACTGGGTGCCGTCCGGTATATATAGTTTAACATAACCGTCAACAGTTTCAACTTCAATTTTATCACCTAACGCCGCTTGGGTAAAATTAATTTCTGCTTTCGATTTTATATCATAGCCTTCACGTTCAAAACGCCTGTCTGACCTAATTCTAATTTGCAAATACAAATCTCCGGCTGGAGAGCCCTTCTCTCCAGCCTCACCCTGACCCGACAAACGGATCGTCTCGCCGTTATCAATACCTGCCGGTATTTTAACTTTTAAATTAGCGATTTCCTGACAGACTCCGGAGCCATGACACTTTGTGCATTTTTGATTATAAGCTTTACCTTCTCCGCCGCAAGCTTCGCAAGTAGTTTGTACCTGCATATTACCTAAAATCGTTCTTTGGATTTTGGTAACCCGCCCGCTGCCTCCGCAAACTTGGCAAGTTTCTATTTTACTGCCTGGTTCCGCGCAATTGCCATGGCAATGATCACATTTAACGGTCTTCTTCAAAGAAATTTCTTTTTCTACACCGAAAACCGCTTCTATAAAATCGATTTCTAAAAGCATCTGAATATCTCGACCACGGCGCGCTCTTTTGGTGTGTCCGCCGCCGCCGAATCCAAAAACATCGCCAAATCCGCTAAACATATCGCCCAAATCATCCATATTAATATTAAAGCCGTTAGTATAGCCGGAAAAATCACGAAAACCGTCAAAACCCTGAAAACCGCCGCCAGCTTGCCCATGTTCAAAAGCAGACCCAAACTGATCGTATTGCGTTCTTTTCTTTTGATCGCCCAGCACTTGATAAGCTTCGTTTATTTCCTTAAACTTGGCTTCGTCGCCGCCAGCTTTGTCCGGATGATACTGATGAGCCTTTTGCCGAAATGCTTTCTTAATTTCTTCTTGTGTAGCTGCGCGATTAATGCCGAGTATATTGTAATAGTCTTTCCCCATATTTTATTCACACAACATGAGACACATAACACACAACAATTTTACAAACCTGTTACATGTTATGTGATATGTGCTATGTGACTATGCTTTAAACCCAATTTCCTTATCTAACTCTGCCGACTCTTTTACTTCACCAAACTTCTCTTCGTATTTTTTCAAATTGTCCGTCATCGCCGCCACCATTCTCTTGTAATGACCAGGGTTAGTTATTATTTTTCCAACCACACGGCCAGTCTGCCCCACGATACTAAAGAAAAACATTTGAAATTCATCTTTATTGTGGCTAATTTGCGCGGCGTTAGCATATTCCGCTCCGGGAATATTATCCGCAATTTTTATTTCTTGAGGTTGATTTTGATTAGACATAAAAATTATTAGAAAATAAATATATGAAATGTTAATCTACATTGAAGAGTTGTTCTAGAAGCTGCCTCCGTAATAAACTAAAATAACTAACCTACTTTTCTGAGCTTGCGCATTTTAACCACATAGACAAAGCTGTCTGCTACCAAAAAAAACAAAAGTACCTAAAATAGCCTAAAATACTGATCAAATATAAAATAACAGAATTTTTCTCGGAATCAGAGATACGATATACCGCCAAAACACTATAATGCTAATTCTTACTATCAGAATACCCCAATTTTTTACTTCTTTTCGTGGTTAACCCTCCTTGATTTTTTATCAAAATATACTCAATTAGTTGCTCGAATGGCTTCAAGCAACCTATGAGCATGTCATTTCGACGAACCGCCAACTGGCGGTGAAGAGAAATCCCTCAAAGACTTAGAATATCTCTTATTGTAATCCACGTATAAGGGATTCCTCGCCCCGAGCGTCGGGGTTCGGAATGACAATAAAAACTTATTTTTTTTCTTCGTATTGTCCCTCTACAGTTCCATCTTCATTCTTTTTTGGTTCTTCACCACCTTGGCTCGCCGAAGCTTCGGCGGAGGCGGTTTGTCCTTGTTGTTGGTACATAGCCGCACCGATTCTTTGCGCTGACTGGTTTAAGTCATCAAGTTTTTTCTTTATATCATCAATGTCATTTCCGTCTTTTACTTTCTTTATCGCTTCGATTTTTTCTTCCAACTCTTTTTTATCTTCTGGTTTCATTTTATCACCGGCGTCTTTTATCAGCTTCTCCATTTGAAAGATAACTGCGTCAGCTTGATTTTTGATTTCTACTTGTTCTTTCTTCTTTTTATCTTCGTCAGCGTGCATTTCCGCTTCCTTGCGCATTTTTTCAACTTCGTCTTTTGACAGACCAGACGAAGCGGTAATAGTAATTTTTTGCATCTTACTAGTAGCTTTGTCTTTAGCACTGACATTCAATATACCATTAGCATCAATGTCAAAAGCTACTTCAACTTGCGGGATACCGCGCGGTGCTGGCGGAATGCCGTCTAAAATAAACCTGCCTAAAGTCTTATTGTCGTGTGCCATCGGACGCTCGCCTTGCACGATATGAATTTCCACACTAGTTTGGTTATCAGCTGCGGTTGAGAAAACCTGCGATTTAGAAGTTGGGATGGTTGTGTTGCGCTCAATTAACGGCGTAGCTACTCCACCCAAAGTTTCAATGCCCAAAGTTAATGGTGTCACATCTAAAAGCAACACATCTTTAACATCTCCCTGCAAAACACCGGCTTGAACAGCAGCGCCTAACGCCACGACTTCGTCTGGATTAACCCCTAGGTGCGGCTCTTTGCCAAAAAATTCTTTTACTTTTTTCTGGACTAAAGGCATGCGGGTCATACCACCAACTAAAATAACTTCCTCTAAATCTTTTGTTTCTAATCCCGCATCACGCAAAGCGGCCCTACAAGGCTCCAAAGTCTTTTCCACTAAATCGCCAACAATTTCTTCCAGTTTAGCCCTAGTCATCTTCATCACCAAATGCTTAGGACCGTTTGCATCGCTGGTTATAAACGGTTGATTTATTTCGGTTTCCATCGTCGTCGATAATTCAATCTTAGCTTTTTCGGCCGCTTCTTTAATCCTTTGCAATGACAAAGTGTCTTTTGACAAATCAACGCCTTGATCTTTTTTAAATTCATCGATAATCCATTTGATTAAGCGCTGATCAAAGTCTTCGCCGCCTAAATACGTATCACCATTAGTTGATTTTACTTCAACCGTATCTTCGCTAACATCCAAGATAGAAATATCAAAAGTGCCGCCGCCTAAATCATAAACTGCGATTTGTTGTCCTTTCTTTTTTTCAAAACCATAGGCTAAAGCAGCTGCAGTTGGTTCGTTAATAATACGCTTAACATCTAAACCGGCAATTTTACCAGCGTCTTTAGTAGCTTGGCGCTGTGAATCATCAAAGTAAGCTGGAACGGTAATAATCGCTTCGGTAATTTTTTCTCCAATTTTAGCCTCAGCATCAGCTTTTAATTTGGCTAAAATCATAGCCGAAACTTCTTGCGGAGTGTATTCTTGACCATTCATTTTTACTTTTACGCCTTCGCCAGATTTTACAATTTTATATGGCACTGTTTTGATATCGCGTTGCACCTCTTCATCTTCGAAGCGTCTGCCGATTAAACGCTTAATGGCATAAACGGTATTTTCCGGATTGGTAACAGCTTGTCTTTTGGCTGTTAATCCGACTAATCTTTCGCCGTTTTTGGAAACAGCCACGATAGAAGGCGTGGTGCGATTGCCTTCGGAGTTTTCTAAAATTTTTGGTTGACCACCTTCAATAATGGCCATGGCACTGTTCGTTGTGCCTAAATCAATTCCTAAAATTTTACTCATAGTTTTTATCACATATCACATAGCACGTAACACATAAAAATATGGCGAGACGGGCAATGTGCAATTTATTAATAATTTAAGACAGAAATTATTATCGCGAAACGATACATTAATTTTGACTTTTTACTTTTGTATTTTGATTTTTTTCCTCCCCTGCTGACCGCGTAAATGTCTTCTTAATAAATATTTAGCAAAGAAATAAACATTTATTTTTCCAAGGCAAAGTTTACGCAGTCGGCAGGAGCAAAAAAGCTCCTGAACCCTCCCTGCCCCCTCCCATAAAGGAAGGTGGTCGTTCTCCCCCTCTTTTCGAAAGAGGGGGTTGGGGGAGTTATCGATTTTATTTTTTAGTTTTAATTTTAATGGTCTTCGGCTTTACTTCCGGCGCTTTCGGAATCATAATTTTTAACACCCCGCCGTCAGCTTCAGCTACCGCTTTTTCACCAATGACATGCGCCGGCAATGGCACACTGCGGTAAAAACTGCCACGGCGTATTTCTTTGCGATAATAATTTTTTTCGTCCACTTCACTTTTTTTTTCGCTCTCACCCTTAATTGTTAAAACATCGTTCTCGATAGCGATGTCAACCTTCTCTGGGTCGACACCAGCTAATTGCGTCTCGACAATGACATTGTCTTTATCTTCATACATATCAACTGCCGGCATAAAACCCATTTGGCTTGGTCGTCCAGTAGGGACGAACTCACTTAACACTTTGTCCATTTCCTCGAATGGTTCGAGCAATGGCGTCCATCTTATTATAGCTGTCATATATTTTCTTCCTTTTTCTGCCAACTTGATTTCAAAATAAACCAACTTGAGCAGAAAAAATAATTTAATTTTTTAATTTATAAACAATTACTTTAGCGGGCATAACGACTTTCCCATTTAACTTATACCCTGCTTTTATTTCTTTAGCCACCTTCCCGTTATGTTTCTTATCTTCCGTTTCTTCGTTATCCATCGCCTCCATTGTATTGTGATCAAAATTCATGCCAATTGTTTTTATCTCTTCAACTCCCATTCCTGCTAAAGTATCTTTGAACTGTTTAGTTACATATTCAATTCCCTTTACCCAGTTGTTTTGATCAGCATCTTCTTGAAAATGGATTAAAGACATTTTTAAATTATCATAAACTGGTAAAATTTCGATTAAAAATTGTTCGCGTGCAAATCTTCCAAACTCTGCTTTTTCTCTAGCTGTTTGCTTCAGTAAATTTTGGTAATCAGCTAGCGCTCGCTTATACTTATCTTGCCAATCGCTTTTATCTTCTTCAATAAATTGAAAACGAGGCATTTTTTTTCCTTCAACTTCAACTTCTTCTAAAAACATTTTTTTAGGTCTAACCCATATTTTTTCGTCACCACACATAGCTTGATAAACAACTTCATCTTCCTTTGTTTCTGTATTAATAGCTGTAAACAAAACTTTATATAACTTATCTTTATAATGTTTATATGTTCCTAGTTTAAGGTTTGTCTCTTTTTTTTCTTCATTCATAAATCTTAAATCTTTATTCTTAAATCTAAACTTTTATCCTAACTTTTCTTTTATAAAATCAGCAATCGCAATATTCTTCTCGTAATCCATCCTTATTGGTCCTAAGATGCCGACTAAACCAATATTATCGCCGAGTTTATATTTTACTAAGACCGTACTGCAAAAATTGCCGAAGGGATTAACTGATCCGACTAAAACGTGACGGCCAAATTCGCATTGATCAAATAACTTATCAACCACTTCATCAATATGGTCAATAATGGCAGAAATATCATAAATTAAATTAAATTCTCTAAATTCAGGTTGCTTCAATAGATTAGAAATGCCGGTATAAAAAAGATTATGGCGATGAAATGCCCAAAAAACTGCCGTGCCTGAAATGTTAGCAACCGCTTTAGCCGCATCTTTTAAATCGGACTCGTCTCTGCTCTTTAATATATTACTTATATCCTCGCTTTCTTGGGCAGCTAATTTTTTAATTTTTAAATTTTCTAAAAACATGGAGTAAGCCTTCTCGGTCGGAATGCGGCCGGCAGAAGTATGCGGTTGCATAATATAACCATCATCCTCTAAAGCCATCATTTCATTACGAACAGTCGCCGGTGAAATATCTAGTTTATATTTTTCCACCAAAATACTGGAGCCCACTGGTGCGCCGCTTTTGATATGCTCCTTTATGATTGTATTAAGAATAAGCTCTTTTCTTTTATCCATACACTTTTTATTGTCATTCCGAGCATGGCAAGGAATCCCTTAAAGGTTTGGGGCCACGTATGGGGAATTTTTCTCCCACTTTCGCGGGAATGACAACAAACTTTACAATACCATTATAAAACATTTAGCACTCTTGTCAAGAGAGTGCTAAATAAATATAATTTTATGCTAATTTTAAATAATAATACTCTATTCGCTATTTTTATAATCTCTAAAATACCAGGTTAAATAGTCTTGAGCGATCGGCGTGGCTACACTGCTACCTTCTCCGCCGGCTTCAATCATAACAACAATAGCAATTTCCGGTTCTTCATATGGTGCGAAAGCAACAAACCAACCGTGCGGATTCTTGTCGGTTGCCCATTGAGCAGTCCCAGTTTTGCCGGCTACTGGCACTGGCACGGACTGCAAACGACTGGCACTACCAGACGTTACTGTTTGTCTCATTCCCTCCCTAACGATTCTAACATTATACGGCTTTATGAAACCCTCCCTAATCGGATCGTTTTTCACTTCTTCGCTTATTTTGGTCGCGCCGTTAATTACGCTCTTAACTAAATGAGGGCGATATAAAGTCCCTCCGTTGGCAAAAAAACTGACGTACATAGCTACTTGCAAGGGCGTAACTAATAAATCACCTTGGCCAATAGAAATATGATAAGTATCGCCAATATACCATTTTTCATTTTTGGTTTTTTCTTTCCATTCGGAGGTTGGCAAAAAACCATCGCTTTCACCAGCCAAATCAACGCCAGTCTGAGAGCCTAGACCAAACATTTTTTCATAATATACAATTTTATCCAAACCTAAACCTGAAAAATTTTGAAAACCGCCGCCAATATAATAAAAAAAAGTGTTAACTGATTGGGCTATGGCTTTACGCACATCAGTAACCCCATGACCGCCTGCTCGCCAATCAGGGAAAAACCACTGCCCAATTCTAATGCCACCCGTGCTAATTATACTTGTGTTTTCATCAATAACCCCCTCTTCTAAAGCGGCTGCTGCCATCACTGGTTTTATAGTCGAACCAGAAGGATATTCGCCGCTAACAGCTCTGTTGAATAAAGGCTGATTGGGATCCTTTATTAAAGTTTCATACTCTGTCCGGCTAATTCCGCGGGCAAAAGCATTATTATCAAAAGCAGGCAGACTAACTAACGCCAGAATTCCCCCGTTGTTAGGATCCATAACTATCGCTATGCCTTTTTGCAAATGCAATTTTTCCAATTCTTTCTTTAGTAAACTTTCCATCTTTATTTGCTGATTTATATCCAAAGCTAAAACTAAACTGTTGCCGGGTATAGCCGAAACCTCGCCAATAATCTTCTTTTCTTTACCCAAGGCGTCAACCTCAATTTGTTTTTTACCATTCAAACCCTTTAATTCATTTTCCCAAAAATATTCAACCCCCATTTTACCAATATAATCTATCGGCAGATATTCACTGCCATATTTTTTCAACTCCTCTTCGTTTATTTTTCCTGTATAACCCAGAACATGGGCTAAAGACAGGCTATATCCCAGATTGTTTTTACTAGCAGCTGAATTAGCATTAATATAATCGGCTACATAATAGTATTCTCTGACGCTCTTATTGGTCAGCACAACACCTGGCCAATCAGAAGACTTCAGATAAATCTTCATTGCTTTTTCGTATTCAATATTGTCATCAACAAATAAAGGCTGATAAGCTTCTAATGATAGCCTATTTATCTTAGCTAGCTTAGCTTTTATTTCTTCGGCCGAAATGCTGTCTATTATTTTCTCTATTTCCAAAATCAATGCATCTAAGTCATCGCCGACCGGCAAATCAACAGGGATGAAGTATAATAAAAAATTTGGTTTATTGTGTACCAAGGCATTGCCTGTACTGTCAAAAATTACGCCTCTTTGCGGCTCTATTCTAACCGTCCTAATACGATTTCCCTCGGCCATAGAGCGGTAATAATCACCCTTAGCAATCTGCAGCCAAGCTATTTTAGCTAACAACAACAGCAAAAGTATTGAAATAAAGGCGGCAATAATAAATAAATAATTAACGTTAAAATTTTGTCCAACCAGCTCCTGCTGTTTGTTGGAATCGCCGATATAGGCATCCTCGGCCCAGGCTGGACGGTAAAAAGATTTATTTCTGGCTTCGCCAAATTTACCTGTTTTTATCAAAAAAGGATCGCTGTTTTTTTTCTTTTTTTTAAATAAAAAATAATTAACTGAGGTCATAAAATAGTTAACGACCGCCCTTGATTAAAAAAAATGGTTTATATCTCTTATTAATATAATTAAATATATAAAAAATGATCGTGGCAATTATTAAGCTAAAAAGCCAGCCGTAGATTTTACTGTTAAAAAAATAACGATTAAAAACAAAGTTAGCTTCAAGACCACCGCCTAAAGATACTACGTAATAAAAAATATGCAGGCTGGCAATAAAAGAAAAGTAAGCCGTTGAAGTCAGAGCTAAAAATGAATATAATGATTTATCTGTTAAAAAATTAACCAATAAAAAGTTGGTTAACAATAAAGTTAGAAGCAGACTAACTGTGTTTATGCCCAAGGATGGAAAATAATAGAAATCTAAAATCAAGCCGATGATTAAGGAGGCGAACATGGCCAATCGCTTGCCGAAAACAAAAAGAATAAAAATAATAAAAATAATTAAAAAATTAATCTTATTGAAGGGATAAGGCAGCGCCTTAATAACAGCTAGATGTACAGCAACTAATGTCGCAAAAAACAAAAAATAAAAAAAAATTTGCAAGAAAAAATTATTTAATTTATTCATGGTAAAATTACAGAAACAATAGTTAAATCGTCAGGATCAATTAGCGTCTCGACAATGGCTAGTCGCCAAGGATCGTTGCTTTCGCCTTTTATCTCGGCCACCTTACCAATAACCAAACCTCTGGGAATACCTTCTTCTAATCCTGAAGTAACAATAAGATCGCCTGCTTTTATGTCTGCTGTTTGCGGAACAAACCCCATTTTCATAGTTAGACCTAATTCCCCCTCTACAACGCCGCTTGTTTTGTTATCTCCTAAAATTGTAGCTGCTAATTTACAATGAGAATTGTTGGTTAAATAAACTTTGGCGATATTGTCTTTAGTTTCTACCACCTTACCGATGACTATGCCGTTACCGCCGATAACACCTAAGCCATTATATATGCCATCGTGTGACCCCTTGTCTATAATGATCGATTCGGAAATTCGGTTACTGTCAGTTAAATCTCCTCTGGAAACAACATTACTAACGACGTAGTGGTATTTTTTCTTAGTTAAGAATCCCAACTGTTCTCTTAAAACACCGTTTTCTTCTTCTAGAGCTTGCCATCTAGCTTTTTCTTCTATCAAGCCGTTTCTTTCTTCAATTAAATTCTCTATTTGAGAGGCAAGATCTTCTTTGCTAGCCCTCTCTTCGTATTTCATTCTTAATTTAGTTGTGGCTGAGTAAAAAGTCTTGAGCACCGGATTTATCAACTGGCGAGTGGCTTTTTCAAAGGGGCTTAAAATTTTAAATAAAAATAAAAAAATTAGCAGTCCAGCAACTGCCACATATACCCAAATATAATTTTTATTTTTATTAATCATATTTTTACAACTCGTTGCTAGCTGGACTAATAACTTTAACCAGTAGTTCTTGATCGGAAAGCAAAACTCCAGTGCCTCTGGCTACGCAAGTTAAAGGATCGTCGGCTAGACGTACAGGAATTTTTGTGGCTTGGGCGATTTCTTTATCTAAACCTCTGAGCAAAGCCCCGCCCCCAGACAAAATTATACCGTGTTCGTAAATATCCGAAACCAATTCCGGCGGAGTGCTTTCTAAAGTATTCTTAATATTTTCAATAATTTGGTTGATAGTCTTAGTCATTGCTTCGCGAATTTGCGAATCATTAACCGTCACAGCCTTGGGTAAACCGTTAATTAAATCACGCCCGCGCACCTCCATATCTACCGACTCCTTAAGCTGGGTGGCTGAACCAATCTTAATTTTTATTTTTTCAGCCACTTGTTCGCCAATCAAGATATTAAATTCCTCTCTAATGTACTGAATGATGTTGTTGTCAAGTTCGTTGCCAGCTAAACGGATTGATTTCCAAGTGACGACACCGCCCAATGAAATTACTGATATTTCAGTCGTGCCTCCGCCAACGTCAACAATCATAGTTGCCGTCGGTTCAGTCACCGGTAAACGAGCACCAATAGCCGCCGCCATTGATTCTTCTATTAAAAATACTTGGCGCGCACCCGCTGATTTAGCAGCGTCTTCAACTGCTTTTTTCTCTACTTCGGTAATATCTAAAGGTATGCCGATAATTACCCGGGGACGCGGAATCAAAGTAAAACTTTCACTGTGGACTTTATCAATAAAATATTTAAGCATTTTTTCGGTCACCTCAAAGTCAGAAATTACTCCATCAACTAACGGCTTGATTGCTTGGATATGTCCTGGGGTTTTGCCAAGCATTTGTTTTGCTTCTTCGCCAACGGCCAAAATCTCATCAGTACGAGTATTAACTGCTACCACCGATGGCTCATTGATAACAATACCTTTTTCACTGGTGTAAACTAAAGTGTTTTTGGTACCTAGATCTATACCTAAATCTTTACTAAATTTTCCGAGTACTTTGTTGAACATTTTTGATTATTATCTTAATGTTTTTATTAAATCGTTAATTTTTATTATTTCACATTTTTCCTTACTTCTTTGTTTTACTTCAACAGCGTTTTCCGCTAAAGTTTTTCCGCTAACTACCACTCGCCAAGGGCAGCCAATTAAATCTGAATCAGCGAATTTTTCGCCCGCAGAAACTTCACTGCGATCATCATACAGCACCTCAATCCCAGCACTCCTTAAATCTTTATATATTTTTTCAGCTTCTGCATCTTTGTTCAAAGAAATTAAATTTACTTTAAAAGGAGCAACTGCTTCCGGCCAAATGATGCCCTTATCATCACTACTCACTTCTACAACAGCGCCCATTAATCTTGTCAATCCGATGCCGTAGCAGCCCATAATTACTAGTTTTTTATTTCCGTCTTTATCAGTATAAAATAAATCAAAAGGCTCAGTATATTTTGTCCCCAGCTTAAAAATATTGCCAACCTCCACAGCCTTTTCTTCGCGTAAAATATTGCCACCACAAACCGGACATTTAGATTTGAGGTCATCCAAAATCTCCTTATTAATAGCGACTTTACATTGTTCGCAGATATAAATAAGATCTTCGCCAGCCCTTGTCAGCGTTTGAAATTCGTGGGAATATTTTGAAAAAGTTCCTCCAGAAGCATAAGTTAAATAAGTCAAATTTCCAATGCCGCAACGTTTAAAAACATTTTTATACGCGACAATGGCCTTCTCGTAAAAATTATCTAAATCGGCTTGATCGGCGTGAAAGGAGTAAAGATCTTTCATGCTAAATTCCCGCCCGCGCATTACTCCAGACTTAGCACGCTTTTCGTTTCTAAACTTAGTTTGAAATTGGTAGGCGTATTTCGGCAAATCTTTATACGAAGAAATGTATCTCTTAGCTATGGGCGCAATCACCTCTTCGTGTGTTGGACCAATGGCATATTCTTTATCATCAACTTTTAATTGGTACAAGTCGTCCATAGCGGTCCAACGTCCAGTCTTCTCCCAATTTTCCTTAGGCTGTAAACTGGGCATGACTAATTCCTGGCCGCCAATTGCATCCATCTCCTCACGGATAATCTGTTCAATCTTTTTGTACACCCGAAGCCCCAGGGGCAGCAAACTATAAACACCAGCCATCAATTTGTCAACATATCCAGCCTGAATTAACAGTTTAGCGTTTATACTAACCTCGTCAGACGGCGCCTGCCTTTCTGTTTTTGTAAAAAATTGTGAATATAGCATAAAATATAAAAGGCAATTTCTTGCCAAAAAAATTTAAGTTGTCAATATTATCTTACCCTAAAATGCCATCCTTTGTCAAAAGCAAAAAACCGCCTGAATAAGCGGTCTTTTGTTGCAAATAACAGTCATTTTGTTACTACGCCCTTCTGGATAATTTATCCCAAACGACAAGTAGAGGCGAAGCGAGAAAAATTGATGAATAAGCGCCAAACAAAAACCCAACGGACAAAACTATAACAAATCCTTTGATGCTTGCACCTCCCCAAATAATAATAGCCAACAAAGCTAATACGGTAGATAAGGTTGTATTAATAGAGCGAGCCAGTGTTTTGTTTATACTTGTATTGACCGTATTCTCAAAATCTTCATTACTCCTAGGCAAATTTTCCCTAATTCGATCAAAAACCACAATAGTGTCATGAACTGAAAATCCCAAAACAGTCAAAACAGCAACAATAAAAGACGTATCGACTTCAATGTTCAAAAACTTGCCGATAACAGCAACTACACCCAAAGTTATAAAAGCATCGTGCAAAACGGCAATAATAGCCGAGACGGCATATTTCCAGGAAGCTACTGGCTTGGAAATCTTTCTGAAAGCATAAGCGATATAACACAAAATAGCAACAACCACTAAAGTGACGGCTGTAATTGATTTACTGCGCAGCTCCTTGCCAACGGTCGGGCCGACTGCATTATATCGCAATTCTTCAACGGTGTTGCTTGAAACAGCGCTGGCAGTAGTGCCACCGTCTTCTTTGATAACATTTTCTGATTCTGGCTTATTTTGGCCTTCCAGAGAAAAGGCTAGCTCATTAATTTTTTTTAAAATTTCTTGATGCTTTTCTTCACTGGTATCTTGAAATCTTAAAGCTAGCGACTTGTCTCCCATCGGCTGGACTATTAAACTGCCTAGCTCCAAAGGATCTAAGGTCGATTTTATTAAGCTTATTTCCGGCCTCTCCTCGTTAAAACTTAATTCCATAAAACTACCTCCGGTAAAATCTATACCCAGTTTTAACTTCCAGGTCATTAAAGATAGGATAGCCAAAATTAAAATAATTCCGGAAAGCGCAAACCAATAATTTCTTTTTTGTATTATTCTCAACATATTAATATATAAATAATTATTAACTCACTTTCTTGTTTTTAATGCGAATTAGCCACAATCTTTTTTCCAACCATTGACCGACGAATAACTGCATAAAAGTTTTAGTAATAACTATAGCGGTAAACATAGAGACTAGAACTCCCAAACCCAATGTAATGGCAAACCCCTTAACAACCCCTGTGGTAAATTCAGCCAATATAAAACAAGTTATTAAGGTAGTAAAATTGCTATCTCTAATTGAAGGCCAAGCTCGCATAAAAGAATTGTTAACTGCCATAGCTAAGTTTTTCCCTTCTCCCAGCTCTTCTTTTAACCGCTCGAATATCAAAATATTAGCATCAACCGCCATGCCAATAGAAAGTATAAAGCCAGCAATGCCAGATAAAGTTAAAGTTACTGGCCACACTTTAAAAATAGCCAGGACTAAAACGCTATAAATCAACAAGGCGACAACTGCCAAAACACCGGGAAAACGATAATAAAAAATCATAAATAATGCTACTAACAAAAATCCAAACAAACCTGCCTTCAAACTAGCCATTAAATAATCGTGACCTAAGGTAGCGCCAACCGTTGTCTGGTTTATCAATTCAATCGGCACCGGCAAGGCACCGGCGTTTAAACGTTGAGCTAATAATTTTGCTTCTTCAACATTAAATTTGCCAGAAATAACGGCTTGGCCACCAGTAATTTTTTCATTAACAGTTGGGGTGCTAATGGCGTAACCGTCAAGAAATATAGCCACTGGCTTGCCGATATTCCTGCCAGTAATTTCTTCGAACATCTTGGCGCCCTCATTGTCAAAACTAAGGCTTACTTCCGGGTAGCTGCTATTGGGATTAAATTGAACACTGGCTCCTTTTAAATTTTTTCCTGTCAATTCGGTGTTTTTCCAATTTTCTTGGCCGCCAGCTAAGTTAGCTGCAGTCATTTTACCAAAAATAATACGGCTAATATTATATTCGGTAATTGCTCTTTGGTCCTGTTTCCAAATTAAGTGGTAGCCGAATTCTGTTTCCACGGCGTCAGATATAGTTCCTACCTTCTGCACAAAAGCAGCTTCGGCAAATTTAGAAACCATATCTGATTTTTTAAACCAACCTAATTCGCCGCCAGTGTCTTTAGCTCCCGGCTCGGTAGAATTGTCCTTTGCCAATTGAGTAAAATTAATAGGCGTGGCTTTGGCTTTAAGTTCGCTAATTTTTTTAAAAGCATCTTCTTTACTTAAATCACTGCTACAGCCTTCAGATCCCTGGTAGCAAATTAATAAATGAGCTGCCCTGACTTCATTCTCAGCCTCTTTAGTAAAAGCATCTGTTTTTTGCCTTAGGCCATTTAATTTTAAAATTTGAAAACTGTCAGCGGCTTTTATTAAATCTTTAGTAAACTCTCCTGATTTTAAATTTTTAACGAAGCTAACAACTTCTGGATTGTCACTTTCTACAATCCAACCTAAATCGCCTGATTTTTCCTTAGCGCCATCCTCTTCAGTATATTGCTTGGCTAAGGCGGCAAAATCACCGCCTGATAATAATTTTCCCAAAACATCTTCAGCCTTTTTCTCTGCCTCTTTATTATAAGAATCGATTTTAGTTTGTTCATCGGTAGTTAAACTTCTTGAAGCGTCTGCTTGTTCTTTAAATTCTAGAAGGGGTGTTTCACCAATCATTTTTATAGCCTCATCGACATTTTTAATACCTGCTAATTCGACGATAATTTTATACTCCCCGCCCGAAACGCTAGTCTGCACTACTGGTTCGCTGATACCAAAAACATTGACGCGTCTTTCAATAACATCTCGCGCGCCTTCAGCTGCCACCGACCTATCTGCTGTTGGAATGTTTGACATATCAGCTTTGTACATTAATTGCGTCCCCCCGGATAAATCCAAACCTAAACGAAAGGGAGACTCCCACATCTTTGGTAAATTAATTGAATTACCAGTTTTATCAGACAACCAGCCGATTCCTTTGTTATATTGCTTGCCAGCGACAATAAGCCCACAAGCAATTACCAAAATAATAATTCCCGCTAAAAATAAACGCATTTTCCCTTGAGTGCCTCTAGAAAATTTATCCATGAAAGTCGTTTTCATAAAATTATTGAAAAATAATATTTAATTTTATTTATAAATAAAAAATACCTACAAAAGGCATTAGTCTTAATTAGAATTACATCTCCATCAATTTTAGAACAAAACCAAAAAAAATTCAATCTCCGTAATTTTAGCCAATATTAAATAAAAAAAAGTTTGAAGATTAGCTAAAATTAGACAAATATTTTTTATGATAAAACTTAAAAACGTCATAAAAAATCTTCCGCATAGAATCAACTCTGTCAGCATTTTCTTCATTCTTTGTATTTCACGCAACATTTTTATACTTATTAACATTGTCGCAATAATTTTATAATATCTAGCTGCCACTAGTCATACGGCGGTCGTAACTACAACGACCCATCAGTCCTTGCCCGCGACTAGTGGTTTTTCTTTTTTTACTTGCCACAACACTTTTTATATTTTTTTCCACTACCGCATGGGCATAAATCGTTACGACCTACTTTATCGCCGGCAGCGTTTCTTACTTTTTGTTTAACCGAATCTACGCTGCCCGATGGTTTACCGTCATTCTTTTTGGCTCCTTGCAATAAGCCAGAAAAAGAAGTGTTGGAGCTGTCCATCGTTTTAGACGGGGCGATAAATTGTTTAGCGCGATCGGCCAAATTCGTTTCCTTAAAACCACGAGCCATTGACTCCTGCATCATGCCGACTTTAAAAATAGAATAAACAACTTCTTTTTGGATTAAATTATTGAGCTCATTAAATAATTTATAAGCTTCTTTTTTATATTCAATCAAAGGATCGCGCTGGCCGTAGCCGCGGAGTCCTATACCTTGCCGCATGCTGGTCATAGCTTCAAGATGTTCAATCCAAAGTGTATCAATACTTCTAATTAAAACCGCTTTTTCAATTTCGCGCCAATTCAAATTCAGTTCTTCGCAACGTTTAGTTATCTTGACGTAATTATCGCGCGCTGCCGCTACTAAATGTTCAATGATTTGCGTGCGTATTTTTATTTTGTCTAGCTTATGTTCGTCTTGAGCTAATCCTAAAAGCTCTTCTTTCAATTTATTTTCTAATGGAAAAATTGTTGATGTAACTTGGTAAATTTCGTCTAGATTCCAATCTTTACTATTTTCTGCAGCTGTATGAAAACTAACAACCTGCTCAATTTCGTTTTCAATCATTTCCAAAACGATGCTAGCCAACCTATCAGCTGCTTCATTTTCATCTTTTTTTTCCGCAGCTACCATTATTTCGCGGCGTTTACGGTAAATTGTTTCGCGATGCTTATTTAAAACATCGTCGTATTCAAGCAGATGTTTTCTAATATCAAAATTATTGCCTTCGACTTTAGTTTGCGCTGATTCTATTGATTTCGAAATGATTTTATTTTCAATCGGCATATCATCTGGTACTTTTAAAGTTATCATCAAATTTTTCATACGATCGCCACCAAAAATACGCATCAAATCATCTTCCATCGAAACATAAAACTGGGACGAACCGGGATCGCCTTGGCGTCCGGCGCGTCCGCGCAACTGATTGTCAATGCGCCTTGACTCGTGCCTTTCCGTACCGACGACATGTAAACCGCCGGCAGCCACTACCTTTTCATGTTCTTTCTTCCATTCTTCATAGGCCGGTTCGCCCTTCTCGGGTTCGTGCCCACCCAACATAATATCAACGCCGCGTCCGGCCATGTTGGTGGCTAAAGTTATACTACCGCTTTTACCAGCTTCGCTGATAAAACGCGCTTCTTTTTCGTGGTTCTTAGCGTTCAAGATGTTTGGATGCAAACCTTCTCGTTCCATCATCTGAGCTAATACTTCATTTTTTTCGATTGAAATAGTGCCGACCAAAACCGGCTGGCCTTTTTTAGTCTTTTCTTTTATGTCTCTAATCACGGCTTTATACTTAGCTTCTTCAGTTCTATAAATTAAATCATTATTGTCTTTTCTAATATTGGGACGGTTAGTGGGAATAACGACGGTATCTAAACTATAAATTTTAGCGAATTCTTCTGCCTCAGTGGCAGCCGTACCAGTCATGCCAGCTAGCTTATTATACATACGAAAATAATTTTGAAAGGTGACGGTAGCTAGGGTCTGCGATTCACGTTGAATTTTTACGCCTTCTTTGGCTTCAATCGCTTGGTGAAGACCCTCGCTATAACGGCGGCCATGCATCAAGCGTCCGGTAAATTCATCAACGATTATCACCTCTCCTTCCTTAACTATATAATCTCTGTCTAACTTGAACAGAGCATGCGCCTTTAGAGCCTGCTCGATATGATGAACTTCGGCAATCCCGCCGGTAGTATAAATATTGTCAACGCCTAGCCACTTTTCCATTTTGGCAATACCCCCTTCCGTTAAAGTTGCGGCGCGCATTTTTTCGTCAATATTATAATCTTCATTTTCTTTGAGCTGGCGAACCAACTGCGCAAATTTATAATATTTTTCCGTTGATTCTTCAGCCGGCGCGCTAATTATCAATGGCGTACGCGCTTCATCAATTAAGATAGAATCAATTTCGTCAACAATGGCGTAATTTAATCCTCGCTGTACCATTTGCGATAAATTTGGCACCATATTATCGCGCAAATAATCAAAACCAAATTCGTTATTAGTGCCGTAAAGAATGTCGCAGCTATAAGCCTCTCTACGTTCCGCCTGGCGGAAATGTTTCAAACGTTCATCGTACTGCGTATCATCAGAATATTCTGGGTCATAAATAAAAGCGGAGTCGTGAACAATAACGCTCGTGGTCATACCTAGAAGGTGATAAACAGGTGCCATCCAACCAGCGCCAACCCGTGACAAATAATCATTGACAGTTACAAGCTGAACGCCTCGCCCGGTCAAAGCATTTAAATATAGCGGCGCAGTAGCTACAAAAGTTTTGCCTTCGCCAGTTTTCATTTCCGCAATTTGCCCGCGATGAAGAACGATGCCGCCGATTAGCTGCACGTCATACAATCTCTTGCCTAGAGTTCTTTTAGCCGCTTCTCTAACAGCGGCAAAAGCTTGCGGCAAAATAATACTCATTTTTTTTTCAATTTCTTCTTTGGCAATTTCTTTCTCGGTCGTAAACTGTTTTTGCCACTCCATTGTCAGATTGCGTAATTCGTCATTAGACATCCTTTCCATTTTTTCTTCCCAACCGTTAATTTCAGCGATTACCGGTTGCAGTTCTTTGACGATTTTTTCGTTAGGATTACCAAAAATTTTATAGACGAAATTCATCATATCAAACAAAAACACGCTGAAGCGTGAAGTAAAAATTTATCAATTAATCATCAGTTATTTATAAATTAAAAACGGGTAAATGTCAAATCTATTCGCCTACTTTTTTACTGTTTGCTTTCTCTCTTTATACTTCTTAATCGATCTAGCTAAGTGATCTTTTACTTTATCAATCGCCTTAAGCATGTCTTTTTCAGTTTTCTCTACGCGTAACAAACTGCCGGGTAACTCCAAATTAACTTCAGCGCGATAAATTTTGCCGCTGTTTTGCATTCCATTTTCTCGACTTAATTCCACGTCGCAATTAAGAGCCGGCACCTTTCCTAAATATTTTTGCAGCCTGCTCATCTTGAGCTGGACATAATCTTTGATCTGCGGAGTTAATTCTATCTTAGTGCTTTTTATTTTTACTTTCATATAATTTTTATCGGATATATTAATTAAACAGGCTTAAAAGGCTGCTAAAAAACTTGCCGCCATATTTAGCGACGTCGCGATAAGTAACAAACACTACCAAAATCATTAACAAAATAAAGCCGACATAATGAATTGTGCCCTCTAATTCTTTCTTAACAGGCGAGCCCTTTATGCTTTCTATTAACAAAAATAACAATCGACCGCCGTCTAAAGCTGGAAAGGGTAAAGCGTTGATAATTGCTAAATTAATAGAAAGAATGGCGGTAAACTGCAAAATATAAACAAAGCCCATTTTAGCCACTTGACCAGTCAACACTGCGATACCAACCGGACCGGCTAAATCGGCGCTGACACCAGTGCCGGTAAATATCCCTTTCAATAATACGTAAAAAGCAAAAAGAATGGCTAAAGTCATTTCAACGGCAGTTTTAAATCCCTCCCAAATAGCGACAAAAAACGGATAACGGACGATTCCCGATTCAATAATCGCTACGCCGATGCCGCCCTTGCCGGTCTCTTGTCTAACCTCGGGAGTGGCTTCTTTTTCAATCTCGACGCCAGCTCTCTCGATTTTATAATTTAACTTTTGTCCTTTGCGTTCATCAACATATTTTTCCATCTGATCCAAAGAAATCATTGCCTCGTTATTGATGCTCAAAATTGCATCGCCAGCTTTAAATTCGGCTTGTTCGGCCGGCGAACCAGACATCACTTCCATTATCTGTATCCGCTTATTGCTGATTTCAGCAGACGGATTTAGGTCGCTTATAGCTTGAGGCAAACCGATCATATAACCAACGGCAAACAAAAAAGCGGCTAACAAAAAATTCATAAACACTCCGGCAAATAAAATAGCTGCTCGCTGCCAAATCGGTTTGTTGTTGAAATGATTTGCGCCAGCTTCAGCAACGTCATCCTCTCCTAATTTTACAAAGCCGCCAATCGGCACCCAATTTATCGAGTACACCGTATCGGACGCATCATTAACCGGTTTATTGCCAAAAACTTTCTGCCATTTCCCTTCTTTATTTTTATAATAGCCAACTGCTCGTGGCGGATAGCCAAAACCGAACTCCTCGGGAATTAAACCGAATCTTTTGGCCACCCAAAAATGACCCAATTCATGAACAAACACCAAGAGAGACAATACGGCTATAAATACTACAATAGTTAAAAACATAAATTAATTTTATGGCTTGAGGCTCTGTTATTAATATTAAATCGTCATTATTTCCTCCTCTTTTTTTTCTCTTATACTTTTTATTTCTTCATTGGTTTTGTTGATATGTTCATCCAGTTCTTTGATAAAACGAAATTTATCATCTTCGGAAATTTCTTTTTTTTCTTGCGCGTCTTCAATATCATGCTTGATTTCATCACGCAATTGTCTAACTGAAATTTTAGATTTTTCCATTCTCTCATTCAACTTTTTTACCAGATCTCTGCGGTTTTCTTCTGTCATGCGTGGAACCGTCAACCTAATTTTATCGCCTTCATTAACCACACCCAAACCCAAATCAGCCTCAACAATAGCCTTTTCAATATCCTTAGCGACATTCTTGTCCCAAGGAGCAATAACGATGCATTGCCCATCCTGCAAAGTTATTGAAGACAGGCCGTTAATAGGCGTTTTAACGCCATAAGCATCAACTTGAATAACTTCTAAGATTCCTGGATTGGCGCGGCCGGTGCGCAAACCGGCGATTTCTTTTTTAAAAAATTCCACAGTCTTGGCTAATTCGTCCTGCTTAACAATAATAAATTTATTCATATATTTAATTATAAAATAATAAAATTAAGAATGGTTTAAATTATTTAGCAATTGTTTTTACGCCCAGATAAACTACATTGGCATTCTGCGGATCGAGCAGTAATTTGGCGCCGGCGCGACCGGTCGGCAGTTTTAACGGTTTCCAACTGGCACCACCGTCTACCGATCGGTAAAAAGTAGTGTTAGTGACATAGTAAATTTCCTGGCTGTTGTTCAAATTGACAGCCATAGCATTTATTGACGCCTTGCTTTCCGGCGGAATTAACTCAATACTATCCCACGTTTCACCCCCATTTTTTGATTTTAAAATTCCGTAAGTGGTGGCTAAAAATACTGTGCCTGGTTCTTTTTTAACCATGGCTATGTCTCTCACATCAAGACCTAATTTTTTTTCATTTAAAGCCTTATTTAAGTCAGACCAATTCTGTCCGCGATCTTTTGTGTAAAAAACTCCCTTCTTTTCAGTAGCTAAATAAATGACGCGGCTGTCATTCGGATCAACGGCGATTTTTCTAATTTTATCTTTGGCGCGGTAAATAGTCTGCCACCCCTCGCCTTTGTCTTCGCTTTTTATTAAATCACCGCGAGAAACGCCTATATAAATTGTGGAACTGTTATAATGATCAATTGCGATGGCATCCACCGTAACTGTCGGCTCGTCGACATAAACTTGAGACCAGGAACGATTGCAATCTTTTGAATACATTACTTTATTAGCAACAGCCAAATAAATATTACACTTATTTAAAGGATCAATGGCGATAGACCTGATGGAAACATTACCCAAGCCGGCGGCTAGCTGCCAAGACTCAGCGCCATTATAGGTATAAAAAAGACCGCTGCCAACGCTGCCGAAATAAACGGCCTTGCTGTCGCTCGGATCCATAGTCAAAGAATAAACATCTAAACCGGAAAATGATTTAGCCGAGCCGCTGACTGTGGCGATTAATGATTTTGACTTCCAAGTATCGCCCTTGTCATTTGACGCGAAAATACCGCCGATATTGTTGACTGTGCTTTGACTGCTGGAGGTAATAACAGTACAGCCGGAGGCAAGCAGTAAAACTGCCAGCGCAGCTAAAAATAATAATATTTTTTTTCTTTTAAGCATATTTTTAAATTATAAATTTATAGCGATATTATCTAAAACCAATTTGGGATTAACGTTGGCTTCCAGCATAATTTTACTGCGCTGAATAAGTGCGGAACAGTTTAACAATCTAGAAGCGGCTATACCCCTCCCGGCCTGCTTTATTTTATCTTCAACAATGACGTGTTGCATTAAATTATCTTGACCGCACTCAATCAACAGAAAATCACGGATAATACCCTGCCAAACTTCTAGCGTGCGTTTAGTTTTTTTAACTAACTCCTGACCAGCAACTTTTTTATCAAACAGCTGATCAACAGCCAACAGACGACTGTTTATATCTTGGCTAAAAAAATTGATAAAAATATTCATTTTTTCTTGATATTTTTGATTAAACTCTCTGTCTTCCAAAAATTTAACAGCTAAAGCTGGGCGACCGAGCGCTAAACGAGAATAACTTTTAGCTTCACTGCGCGACTTTTTTAAATCCTTAAGCAAGTAGTCGTAGATTTCTTCCGTTGGCACAGGATGAAAATTTAATACTTTACTACGCGATACTATAGTGGAATGTATCTGACCGATATCGGCAGAAATCAAAATAATAATAACTTTTTCTTTAGGCTCTTCTAATGTTTTCAATAGCGCATTAGACGCTTCATTGCTCAAGCTATCAGCGTGCTTTATAATCCCGATTTTATAAGAATCTAAAAAAGAACTCAAGTTTAAAGTCCTGATAAAATCACGAATCTGTTCAATGCCAATATTTTTTTTGTCTTTTTCCTTTTTAATTAAATGAAAATCGCCGTGGGCGTAAAGCATTTCGTCTTGTCCTGTCTCGCCGCTGGCTACACTTGATTCTTGGTTGCGTTGTTCGCTAAAGTGTCGGCAGATTGAACATTCTCCACAGGGCAGGACTTTTCCATTCTGCTTATTTTGGCAAAGCAAAATTTGCGCAAAATAAATAGCCGTTGTTGTCTTACCTAAATTGTCCGGACCGCTAAAAATATAAGTTCCTGATACTTCGTCTTTTAAAATTAATTTTTCTATGAATTCGGTAATGTGGGCATTGCCAACTAACGGCCAATTTAATTTAGAATTTTGTTTTGACATGGTTAAATTATAACATTAACAGAAGTCAAATGCAACCAAAAAAACAGTTGATTTTTCCGTCAAAATCTGCTTTAATTAGACCATGAACAATAATCTAAAAAAACTGTTGCTCTTGGGCGGAGATATATCAATTCTTTATTTGGCTTTATATCTAACCTTAACTCTGCGCTACTGGGGCCAGCCAGGAATCAATAACTGGAATATTCATTTTTGGCCATTCTCTTTTATTTTTATCTTTTGGATCATTATTTTTTACATCGCCGATTTATATAATTTGTATCTGGCGATAAATAACTCAAAATTTCTTCAGACTGCCTCAAAATCAATAATTCTGGCTGGATTACTATCGGCTGCTTTTTTTTATATTAATCCCGGTATCGGCATTGCCCCTAAAACAAATCTTCTGATTTATATAATAATTTCCTACTTCCTTTTTATTTTTTGGCGCCGTCTATACAACTGGCTGGTCGGAGCTTATTCACCAAAAAACAACCTTGCTTTTATTGGCACCAATGAACAAGCTCAAGAACTATTAAGTATTATAAAAAACAATCCTCATATCGGCTATGAAATTAAATTAATCGTAGACAATAACGGCCTTGATGTTACTGGCGATGAAGCATTAAAAGTAAAAATAGATGACTACAAAAAGTTGATGATCGACAAAAAAATTGCCACGGTTATTTTGACTTCCGACCCGCATCAATCATCCGAACTGCGTTCGGCTCTTTTTTCTTGCTTGCCGCTAAATTTAAACTTTATTAACTTTACTCATTTTTATGAGATGATAACCGGCAGAGTTCCGATTGGCGCCATTAATCAAATGTGGTTTTTGGAAAATCTTAATCGCAGTGATAGGACATTTTTTCAATTTGGTAAAAAAATTATTGACCTGTTTTTAGCTGGTTTTATTTTGATAATTACTGCCCCACTCTGGCCAATCATCGGTTTAATCATCAAACTAGAAAGCAAAGGGCCGATATTTTTTAAACAAACCCGTGTCGGCAAAAACTTCCGGCCCTTTACTATGATAAAATTCCGCACTATGAGCGAAGATGGCAATAATCGCAATCCCACAACGCTTAATGATCGCCGCGTTACAACCTTCGGTTCCTTCTTGCGTAAAACTAGAATTGACGAAATACCGCAGGTTATAAATGTTTTAATAGGCGATATGAGCTTTGTTGGTCCGCGTGCCGAACGTCCGGAAATAGTATCTCTGTTAGAAAAAGAAATTCCCTTCTATCGTGAACGTATGCTCGTCAAGCCAGGATTAACCGGCTGGGATCAAATTTCCGGTGAATATCACTCTCCATCTCAAGAAGATACGATTAAAAAATTGCAATACGACCTCTTCTATATAAAAAACAGATCTATTTACCTAGACCTCTCTATCATTCTTAAAACTGTTGCCACCGTTCTTAGCCGTAGCGGCGTTTAACTCTGAAATTATCCTAAAAATAATTAAGGCCCCACTTCCTTGTGAGGCCTTTGATGTTTATATTCTTTTGTCTCCCCCCTTAGCGCCTGTTATTACTTGGATTTAATCTTTTTCCAAGGTCCGATCCTGTATTCCGCGCGCCAGGAAAATCGCCAGTGGACTTTTCCGGGACGGTACAAAAAATGATGACCATCCCTTTCAGTCAATCTGTAATCGCGGCAAAGACCATCCGCCTGCAAAATCCTAGCCACCCTTACCTCGGGATTTATTGTATCTTCAAACCTATTATCCGCTGATTTAAGAAATCCTTTGGACAACAGGTCTCCAAGGTTGACTTCGTCCTTTGGCAAATATTCCTGTACGAATCCGGGCAATTTCGTATGCCAAGCAATATAGATCTGGTTTTCATCCGACTCCTTTATGTTGAAGCCGGGTTTTTTGAACGCGTTGTTGGCAATAATAAAAAAGAAAGCAATGATGAAAAACACTGCATACTGAAGAAACTGAAGTAAATAGAAAAGTAGCGGATCCATATCAGACTCCTTTCGATCTTAGGCTGGCAACTTATTTTTGCACTCCATGCCTTGGAACGTATTCTCTGGCTCAATCTCTTCGTCGAACCCATTTTCATCATCTTCATCTTCATGGGCGCCGAATAAATCCAAGGAAAGCTTCGAGTCGTGCGGAATACCAACGACTTGAAACGACTTGCCGAGAATTACATCGTCTTCTGGCCCAGCTTTTTCTGGGTTATTCAAGATAATTTCGGCTAAGTCTTCTTGCAACCATTGAGCAGCTAGGGCTACGCGCGCTGATATCTTCTGATATTCTAGATTGTTTTTACAGTCATCTCCCATTTTTTCCTCAAACATAGTCAGTCGCTTATCATATTTTTCAAGGATAGTATACAAACACCTTTGCAACAAGCTCATCGGTTGAATATTATAAGCGACTGGGTCGTCTGTTTCAAATAACGGTTCAGAAAAATCCTTTTGGGCGATGGTGCGCAGTAAATCGCCCAAAAAGGTCCCTTTTATTTCAGGCAAAGAAGCTATCACTAAGATGATTTGTTCTAATTTTTCAATGGACATAGACTCCTCCTCGTTCTTATTTTTATTGTCTTTAGACAATAAAAAAGTATAGCCCTAAGGCTACACTTTGTCAAACTAAAAACGCTGTTGTCATTCCCACAAAAGCAGGAATCTAGAAAATTATTTTTAAAATCAAAACGGAAAATTAGAGCGGCTAAAATTATTTGCTATCTTATAACTCAAAAATGCAAGCAAAAAAAGATAAGGCAACATCAAACCTAAAAAAACAAAAAGTATCTTTTGCTTCTTATTCTCAAATATGATTGTTTTATAAGGAATAAAATATAAAAATGGTGCAACAAAAATAACAAAAAACATTAAAATACCGGAAAAATTTATTATAGAGCTGTTATCTTGATAAATATAAGCGATGACAATCGGAAAAAAAATAAAAATGATCCAATACAAAATTGGATAAAAAAATAATTTACTTCTTTGGTTCAAAGTTAACATAAATTTTATTTTAAATTATTAATTAAATCTGTAATATCATTTCTTATTATATCATAAGCATTTTGGCTTAACCACTTTTTCTTAAAAAATAAATCTAGCTCATGTAATAAAACCTGATAATAGCTTCTGATAATTTTTTCGTGAATTTTATTTAGATGATATGAAACTACTTTATTTATAATCAAATATTTTTGGCACCATTCCAGTCCTTTTTTTTCTATACACTTATCAAATGCTTGCTCATTGTGCTTGCTATTTTTTTCCTGCCTCTCTCCATATTTCTCTTCATATTTTTTAATAAGCAATAATTCTCTGATCAAAGTCTCTTTTACCGCTTTTTTATAAATTTCATCGTTGATATACAGCCCCTCAATGTCGTCAATTATTTTGTCTATGCTGGCTTCACTTTCAATAATATTGAATTCTAGCTCCGCCTCGCTTCGGTTGCCAGCAAAATCCACTGCTTCAATCTTTAAGATGTGCTCGCCTGGATTGTAATTAGACAATTTAATTGAAGATGGGGCAAGAGCGTTACCGTCTAGACTCAAACTTAAATTAGCAACCCCAGAGCTGTTATCAAAGACCTCATAATCTATAAAAAAAATATCGCTTTGTAAAAATTCTTGACCGTTATAAGGAGCTACAATATTTACAGTTGGCGGTGTCGCGTCAATTTTTATAATACCTTCTTTTGTGATTTCGATATTCCCGGTGCGATCAATGGCTTGATAAAAAACTGTGGTGGTGCCTTCTTGGAAAATAATAAATGGTTGCTGATATATTATCCAATTTTGACCATTATCCAGGCTATATTCCGTTTTTAATATGCCGGCGCCGCCCTCATTGTCTTGAGAGCTCAATGACACTTCAACGTTTGATTTATACCAACCGCCATCACCTTGATTACCGCTTAAATTTATAACAGTTTCTGGTTTGTCTAGGTCTTGACTTTCTTCTTCGTCGAGAAAAGCGTCCGGCTCACGCTCACTTTCAAAAAACCCGTCACCATCTTGGTCAATCTGCATAACCGGTTCTTGGCTATTGGTCAAAATCTGAATATTAGTAGAAGTGGACAATAACGGAATCTCATTGAAATATACTGATCTCATGCACTCCCCGTCTTCAATTATTTTTATGTGCGCATCAAAGGTGCCAATATCAGTAGCCCTGCCTTCAATTTTGTAAAAACTGCCAAAAGGTAAAAAAACGAACTTATTACCATCTATTATATCATATTGCGCGCCTTCAATTTTATTGTCGATATCACCATTGGCATCCGGTCCGACGTGATTACCGTCGGCGTCATAAATGTGCAGGTCTATAGGGCTGTGATATTCAATTTGAATGCCTGCCAACGAACAGATACTATCATCTGAACTTATGTTCGTATAATTATCTAAATCAAAATTTTCTTCATTATTACTTAATATAGAAACTATTAATTGTTTAACTCCCTCGGCGCTAGGTAAATAAGCATGCTCTACGTTGTTTGTATAATACTTTTTATCAGCATCTAGATATTCTGCGCTGCGCAATGGTACCGTACCATCCCCGTTAATATACTGCAGGCCATACTCATAACCGCCAGATTTTTCTTTATTTAAAATGTAAATTTTACCAATGGTTGGCTTGCTACACCCGACAATATTATAAGTCTTAATACCATCTAGTTCGGGAAAATATTCATCTATGTTGTTATGCAAGCCGTCATTAAATCCTAATAAATAATTATTGCGACCAGTATTTTTCATAAATTCTATTGACTGATCGTAATCCAAGTTGTTTTTTACGCCATTACTGTCATAATCATAAATATCAACAATATAACTCTTGTAATTCTGATTTGAGCTATCAAAATATTTTCTGCTAGGAAGAAGCTGATAAACTGACGGGAGGTTTTGAGATATGGAATATATTCTTTGTGAATTTAAACCAATACCCAGGTAGTTAAAACTCATATCATCACCATAAGCTAAAATCTTGAAAGCTTTTGGAGCGCCCAAATGAGGCGTGCCTATATCAATAAATTTATCAATCGAATTTCCCCCATATTTCTTTATATACAACTTTGAAACTAACCCGCCCATACTATGAGCAATAATATCGACTTTATTTGCGCCAGTTAACTCTTTTATTTCTTCTATTTTTTCATCTAAAGATTTTACTTCTTCGTAAGTGCCGTCACCAGCCGTGCTATTTAAATCCCGGCGCCAATCATAAGGAAAAACAAATAAATCTTTATTTTCCTTGTAACCGTTATTCTCTAGCTCCTCAATTAATCCTTGGAAAAAATCCTTGCTCAAAATCTCCCTAAAAATATCTTTGGGATACATCACGGAATTACCAGCAGGAACCCCGTCTTCTGGAAGCGCTAATTTATTAAGGTGGATGTCCCAAGGGTCTAAAACTGTACTGGTTAAATTCGGCCAAACTTCTTCTCCGCTTTGGTCGCTTAAATAACTGCCTAAAATGCCCGGAATAATAATTACTGGATTGCGTTTTGGTTCGGATATTTTACCTATCCACGGATCGAATAAAACATTATTACTAACTTCATTGCCTTGCCCGTTAGGATTGGAACTTAAATTATAGGGTCCCGAATTGCTGCCCCACCAATTATTAGTAGCATCAATTTGACTGGCGCCGCTATTTATAACTCCGCTTTGCACGTTGTCGTATATTTTGGAATTATGAATTGAAACCTGGCTGGAAATTTGATTATTTACATCCACCCAGTAATCACCGAACTCCAAACCAATAATATTGTTAGAAATTTCTGAATTGCTAATTTCAACTTTGCCGCCATTGGCGCTAATTACTCCTATTGGAAAAATATCCGCTAAAGCCGTATTATATTTTATAAACTTACTTTCTTTAACAATACTAACATATTTATAACCGCCATAACTTGCTATTACATAGTCAAAAACTAACTCACCATTTTTTCTGATTTCAAAACCGCCCCAATCGCCAGCTTGTGGATTATTATTCGATTGATCGTCGATTCCTCCTTGAGAATCGTCGTTAATAGAGGTAAAAACTATTGGATTATCAGTGCTGCCCCGAGCTATTATTTTACCGTTCACTACCATGCTGGTTTGTTTTATCTTTACGATTACACCGGGTTGAATGGTCAATGTCGCTCCTTCGGCTATAAATAAATATTTATCAATAATATAAGGACTGCCTGATAAATCCCAGGTTGT